>Ga0208091_1000111_pt1 | contig 18903 bp, 29 predicted proteins | sample LakMenEpi26Oct12_FD_150736 | JGI IMG/M metagenome (GOLD analysis project Ga0208091, IMG submission 150736) | Freshwater microbial communities from Lake Mendota, WI - 26OCT2012 deep hole epilimnion (SPAdes) | ecosystem: Environmental > Aquatic > Freshwater > Lake > Epilimnion/Euphotic zone ...
CTCCCCGATGAAGGGGTGCAGATATCTATTATACTATTACTTTATTTTAATTGTTTTTGGCTTTTTCTCTTCAGGCACAGTACGATCTACATTAATATTTAACATACCGTCCTTTAGATCTGCCCCAGTCACTTCCATGTACTCACCAAGAGCAAATGAGCGTGTGAACTTACGGCTTGCAATACCCTTGTGTACCACTTCTGCTTCAGCGACTTCTGTAATCTCACCCTTAATGATAAGAGTTCCATTATCTACTGACACATCGATGTCTTCTTTGCCAAAACCTGCTACAGCAATAGAAATACGATATGTGTCTTCATCTAGCTTAAGAAGATCATATGGAGGATATGACTGTGAGTTGACTTTATGTGCATTGTTTAGACGGCTTAACTCTCTGTTAAAGCCAATAAAAAAAGGATCATTGAAAAGATCCATAGCGAATTGTGTTACCATTTTATTCCCCTTTCAAGCGAATAATTTAAATTAGGCCCCATTCGGCGACCTATATACTATTATATCATTTACTAAAAAATTCTACCAGTCAGACATTTCTTCCATAAGCTTCAAAAGGCTGGATATATTTTTTTGGCTGGTTACTATCATAAAGTCATCTATCCCATATTTTTTAGATATATCTCTAATTTCCTGTTTAACCTCTTCCATGTTTCCACGTATTAAATGCTCTCTCTTTTCTAAAACATAAGGTTTTTCATATTTATTAGGGGTCCACTCTTGATAATGATATGCTATATCTTGATCAAGTTCTTCTTTTGTTTCCCTAATTAAAGGGTCAATAATTAATACTACCTTAGTATTTTTTAATTTATTAATTGATTCTTTTAAAAATGATTCTTCTAACCCACTATCATTGATAATAGCATAGTCTGTCCATTTATTAGCCAAGTCAATTGTCATTGGAGAATTTGCAATTGTATAAGAAATTGGCGCTTGGTCACCCATCTTATTAAAAAATTTATCTGCCCACTTATCTGCAAGCTCTATTCTTTTTTCGACAGTATTTATTAAAGACTCGTCAAAATTATACATATCAATTACTTCTTTTTGTTCATCTTCAAGCATTTTTCCAGCAACTAAATTAAATGTTACCCTATTTTTATAGTGAACATTCATTGTATTAAAAAATCTAATTGCATATTCTGGACTCATTGTGTAAGCCCTAAACGCCATCATAAACTTAAGGTGTTTTGATACTCTTATCATGCTTTGCAAAAAGGGAACATAGTCTGTTGAAATTATAGAATATGTTAATAAAACAGAATAAGCTTTTGCTCTTTCTAAATCTCTTGCCATTTGAACTAATTCAGTTTCTGAATCTCCAAAGTCAAACCTGTGCATCCAATGAAACTTCATAGTCTTTATTTCTTATTAAATTCTGAAAATAGGCTCCATTGAGAAATAGTGTATCTTGTTCCAGAAGTAACTTCTGATACTCCGTGGACATAATGTGTACTTCCTGGAAAAAGAATTAACATATTTTTTTTAGGCCTAATTACGTGATTAAACTGTGGAAAATACAACTCCCCTCCTTCGTAATCATCATTTAAATATCCAAGAACCGATAAATGACCGCTCCATAAGTATGGGTATTTTTCTATTTGAGATTCATAAGTATCGTTTTCATAATCTGGCTCATCTATGTCTAGTATGTCTGTGTGTGGATCAATATAAGTTCCAGTTGGATGAACTATATACAAAAAAGGACGATCTTGAATAAATTTCATTTTGTATTCTGAAATTACTGTATTGAGCAGTTTTTTTCTCATTATACTGGTGAACAACTTTTCTTCTTCAGAAGGCGAATGTTCTTCTAAAGTATCTATTGAGTAAGAATGGTTTACTCCTTCTTTTATCTTATACTTTTTTATAATTGATAATGCAGTTTCAGATTCTTTATCTGTTAAATAGTTTTCAATTACCTTTATGTTATTAATACCTGTTCCTATTTGTTTTGTAATGTTATCTGTATTAGCAATCGCAATTATGGTTTCATTGCTTTTTGCCATTTTAGCGGCTAAACCCGCATTAAGTGGTCCGCTCATATTTTATTTGTCGACAAACTATCCAAGCCATCTTTTCTTTTGTGAGAATAAGCTTTAATTAATTTTAAAAGGTATTGGCTAAGCCCTGGCGCTTGCTTTTCAAAAAATAAAGCATACTTTTTATTTACTTGAGTTTCTAAGCTAAGCTTTAATAGATATTCTTCATCTATCGGAAAAAACCATTTAACATAATGATCAGCAAACAAATCAAATCCATGCTCTGCCCTAGGATCTTCTACTGGAATATTGCTATTAATGCACTCTGCAAGGTATGAGTTTAATTCGTGGGCTTCTTCAACCATTGAGTCCCAGTCTTTTCTGGTGTAATCTGCAATTCTTTCCTTGGCTAACAAAACCAATCTGTCATCTGGAAAATTGCCAGACCATTCTTTCCAAAGCATGGCGCATGTAACGTCTTCAGCTTGCTTGATCCACTTACCTCTATGTATTAGCATATATACACATTATACCATTATGAAATTATTTGATGTTGGTAATAATTTTCCCACTCAAGTATGTCTTTTTCGTCATTAATTAAAGGCTGGCCCTTAACATTTAAACTGGTGTTTAACAAAACTGGGACTCCAGTTAAATCAAACCATTGTTTTAGCACTTCATACAGTCCTGGGTGCTGATTTTTATTAATTGTTTGAACTCTCGAAGTACCGTCAGCATGTACAACAGATGGTATTGTGTCTGGCTTTAAACATTTAACGGCGTACTGCATATAAGGAGAGCTAAAATTAATATCAAACCATTTGCTTGCATGCTCTTCCATTACGACTGGTGCGAAGGGCCTAAATGATTCTCTTTTTTTTATTAAATTTACTTTGTTTTTTATTTCTGGATCTCTTGGGTCTGCGAGTATGCTTCTGTTTCCCAAAGCCCTTGGACCAAACTCTGCTCTTCCAGAGGCAACTGCAACTATTTTGTTTTCAGCTAAACCTTTAATTATTTTATTGACTGGGTACTCCCCGCCCAAATCGTATCCTAGGTATGGAGTCTGCCAATCTAAATGCTTTCCATAAAGAGCCGCTGCTGCACCTAAAGAGCTTCCAGAATCTCCTGGGTTGGGCATTATCCACACATCATTAAATATTTCCCACAACTTAGTATTTGCTGAGCAGTTTAGCGCACAGCCTCCCATAAAAACTAAATTTTTCTTTTTTGTTAAACTTTTTGCATACCGCATAAAGTCTATAAGTCTTTGTTCGTAAACTACCTGAACTGCTGCCGCAATATCAAACTTGTCCTGCTCTGAAACCCATCCCCAATCAGTAATTCCTTTGTGAAAATTGTATTTTTGTTTATCATATCTAGGAAAATAATTATCTACCTGCTTATAATACTTTGTCCAATCTCCGTAGGCCGCCATCCCCATCATAATATACTCTTCTTGATTTGGCATAAGCCCGACCAACTGGGTAAAGGCTGAGTAAAATAATCCAAAGCTTACTGGGTAATTTTGTTTAAATTTTAATTTTATTTTTTCACCTTCTCCTACCCAAATAGTAGAAGTATTATATTCACCAATTGAATCTAAAACTACAATTGCTGCGTCAAAAAAGCTACTTGTATAATATCCAGCACATGCGTGTGAGTAATGATGGCTAAATGATTTTCTTGGGATACCTTCTATATTAAACCTTGGCTTCCAGTCCCCTACACCACCCTTTAAAAATAGCCTAGAGGCCTTTAGAAAGGGTTTCTCGTAGTAAGCTATAGCATCAGGTGCACCATATGACAAAGCATCATTAACTAAACTATTATTGATATACCAATCATTCTTTTGCTTGCTATATCTTTCTGCGTGTCCCGCAAAAATAATTTTTCCATTTTCTATTAAAGAAACAGAAGCATCGTGTGAGGTTTCGTTAACCCCAAGAATTATCATCTTTAGAATCTCTTTCTGGAACAATTCCGTAGTGTTTTTTTAAACGCCTTAAGCCTTCTGGGGTTGCGCTAAAAGTAGCTTCTAGATTTTCGTTATAGGAAACAGAAATTAAATTTTCTTTGTATAGCCCAATTAATGTTTCATCAATGTAATCTGTATGAGCTTTCCATAATTCTGGAGCAATGTCTTTAGCAATTTCATTTACTTTATAAATGGCTTCGCCATTTTTTTCTACTCCAACAAAATCTATTGCACCAATTTCCACATAGTGTTTAAACAAAGCAGAGTCATCTTCTTCAAACAGATTCATTGCTTTTTTCTATTTCAACTAAAGATTGTACATATTCCGAAAAATGCTTTCTAATACCTCCTGTGGGTCTTGATCCAATGCTGGTCCAGATACGGGAATATTCTTTTATATTGTAATAAGTTGTTGGACAAACCTTTACACCATTGTAGTCTTTAAGAACAATAGGAAGCGGAACATGCTTTCCACAACATATACATTCTTTTGCTTTTTCTTGATACATGCTCATATTATCATCATCCTATCCATTGCTTCCTTGAGCTCTTGTGGTATTCGGGGAGCTCTTATCATATTTTGAACGTACTCTTCTTCTTTTGTAACTCCAAAATCATTATCATAACTCATTGACTCATAGTTATGTATTTTTATTTCTTGATTTGTATCAAACCTTGTATGAGATATAGCATTAAATATTGAACCACAAACAGCATCCGCTAAATCTTTTGATCCTTTTCTTGGATGGTCTACCTTATCCCTCATAATTCTTAGCTGTAGCAATTCATCTATAAGCAAAGGAATGTGTGGTCCTTTTAATCTTTCTTCTAGAACCACCATTGCCATATCGTCGTAATGTTTTTTAGCAACAGATAACAACTCTGTGTTTATTCCATACTGCTTTAATTGCTGCATCATGTCATGTGAATTCCATCTATCAAAAGTGCATAGCCTTATTTTAAATCCTTTAGTTTTTAAAGACAATATGTAATCCTTAACCTCAGTAAAGTCTACTGATTTATCTGGAGTTGGCGTCCAAAATCTTACGGCATCTACTTCAACTATTGGTGCAGGCTGAGAATATGTATCTGTTACTTTTATATTAACCCATTTTTGAACGTGAGACATTGCAACAGCACAATGATCGTGCTTTTGAGCAAGGTCAACATGAATAAAATATTCTTTATCTGGATCTGGTGCAAACCAATCTTCAAATCTCCCAAATTGATCTACAGCTACTCCTAAATTACTAAATGATTTTTCAATTTTTTCTCTTGATTTAAAAAATGCATCTATTGCTTCTGAAGGCATGCATGCAAATCTTCCAAGAGCATCTGGTGCGTTCTTGTAAAAAGCTATTTTGAAATCCTCTATACTTCTTGTAGGATTAACTTCCCATGTTGGCCTTCGAAGTGCGTACATTCCTGGGTACTTATAAGAAATAATATTATCTTCTTCCCACTCTATATCAAATTCATTACCCGCAGTTCCATCTGGTAGATCTTTTTCTAATTTAAATCTATGAGATCTAACTACAACTTCTTTGTCTGCCACAACATCATCATATCTTTGCTGGATGTAGTCATTTTTATATCTTGGAAAAGATAGCAAAATTACCTTGCCATAGTCTGGAAATCTAGAGTCTACGGAAGCACGATACATTTCATAAATAAGGCTTCCTGTTTTTGCCTGCTCATGCCCAGTAGTATTTTCAACACTAAATCCAGATATCTCATCTAAGATAACTACTATTACGTTATAGCCTTCCCAAGCCTCACGCTCAGAGTGTCCAGAGTGTACGGTTATATTTTTATTAAATTTTATTTCAGAAGCTTTTTCAGAGTATTTTCCAACAAACCATGGGGACTTGTCAATTCTAGTTCTAAACCCTTTAAAGAATACGTTGCTTGCTTGCTGGGCGTTAATGGCAATATTGATAATGTCTATTGAATCGCCAGGAGGTTTTCCGTAATAAGACGCTGGGTCTTTTAAGCAAAGCAATAGATATACAATATACGAAACTGCAATTGTTGAGCAGTAGTCTTTTCCAGATCCTTTTCCTAGCTGAGCAACTACCTCGTTGGCAGTTTGCTTAAACATTCTATGTCCTTCTTCTTCTCCAAAAAGTTTTATTAAAGTAGACTCTTTATACACCTGTGAGCTTTTTTCAATTAATGTGTATTGATATTCTGAAAGTTCTGGTAGACCTAGATATTTTTCATCAGTTACAAAATCTCTTAGCGATACTGGCTTTTCGTCAAACTCTTCGCCATCAAGCATGTCAATGATATCAGAAAAATCAAATGACATTTTTGGACTCTATTATCTCTATAGGTTCAACCACTCCAGTTATTTGCGAAAGTCTTTTCATAATTTCTCTTCTTATATCTGGGTAGTCCTTCGCAACATCCCTTAATATTGAAACTAAAACATCTTGCTTTCTTTCTGTTTCTGCAATTTGATCTGCAATTTCTTGATTATCTAGTAATCCAATTTGTTGCAACATTGCAATTCTTTTTGTCTCTATGTCAGCAATTAATTTTAACGCAGTAGCCTTTACGTTTAATTGACCTTGCTGGTCTGCATCATCTACAGTTTTCCAAGCTTCTTTAATAAGCATTGCATAATGTTGGTCTGCGCCAGAGACAGCTTCTTTTGCTCTATCTCTAGAAGTAGAGTCATTTTTAACAATAGACTTCCACTCATCTATATACTCAACGACCTCAGCTCTTTTAAAGCCAGTCAATGAAGATATTTGAGCAGGATTACTTCCTTTTAAAAGTTCTTCAACTACTTTATTCATTCGATCAAAATGATCAGATAATTCAATTTCCATATGTCATAAGTATACTTTTAGTTGACTGAAATGTCAATTAGAATTGGCTATTTTATATAATATTAAGTATCCAATTAAATCATCTATATCGTTATCTCCAGCAAAACCCTTATTGTTTCTTACTCTATTCAATTTATCATCAATTCTGACCTTTAATTGCTCTTTAGAATCCGCCGTTGAAAATATTCTTGCAGGCTCAAGGGCTGAATTACCGTATGAAATATTTTTTTCAATTAGCATGTGTGCAATTTCATGACAGGCATCCCATATTTTCATTCCAGCTGGCGCTCCGACTGAACGTAAATATAAATCCTGACAGCTAAAGTTTTTTACATCTTCATATACTGGCTTAAGCATTATCTCCTCCTAATTAATTCGAACTTAGTTAAATATCTCTGTATAGTCATAGCAGAGGTTTTACATTCAATAGCAATCTGTGTAACACTTCTTTTCTGAACCACATATCTTCGATACAGCCACTCTTCACTTTGGTACAACTTCATTTTCTTCCCCATTGTATCATATTCCAACCACGCTCATGTGCGTAATAAATAAATATTTTAACAGTAGTTTCCCAAAAAGCAATTGTTATAGATAGCGAAACATTTTTTGTAATCACGTAAGCAACAGCAACAGAGGACAAAGTTCCCCATATGCGATAACTTAATGCCTTAACAAAAGATCTAGTCTTGGTTACTTTCATCATCTATATCTTCCTTAAACATATTTTTAATATATCTATCTTCTGCATCTGCAATTCCTTGTCCAACATTAGATGCCCAGTTCTTTACGTTTTTCAGTAGCCGAAATAGCATGAATCTCTGCCCCCAAATCTACTTGTTCAATCTTATATCCTACGTCACGACCATAAACAATATTAGTAATGTTAGGAAGTCTTAGCACTAATGCGCCATCCATAAATTTATCTTTAGCAATGTACTCTTTTACCTGATCAAACTTAAGTGGATCTTTCTCACTTGTATTGTATGTATTTCGTACTCCAAGTAATACTTGGTTAGTTCGTTTACCAGCTTCTTTATATAAAGCGTGATGCCCCTCATGCCATGGTTGATAGCGACCAAGCATAAGTGTTGTTGGTGCAGACCAATCATGCAAGCCATGTTTTTCAATTATTTGAGATGCTTTTTCTTCAGCATTTAGTTCATGATTAGAAAAATATGCGTTGGCAATTTCAGGGCGCTCAAACATTTTATTTGTATCTTCAAAACGACTTTGCGTAATAGTATCCATAAATATTAAAATATTTGGCTTACCGAATGCTTTACGAGTTTCCGCTGTTGGGCAAACAAAGTCTACAATAACTGGAGCAACTCCTTGATTGGCAATAAGTCTTGCCATAGCCCCCATACGTCTTGCTTGTTCTATGCGATCTTCTGGAGTAAATCCTAAGTCAGAATTAACAGTAGCTCTTACCTCATCTGCATTAAGGTGAATAGCATTAATTCTTTCTTTTAAAGATTTAGCTAATTCTGTTTTACCAGAACCTGGAAGTCCTATAATTTGAATAATCATGTTTGCCTTTCTGTAAGCACCTTGTTTGCATAGTGTGCAATTCCAAATGAATCTGCAACATCAAAATCTATTACATTTAAATTATATTTTTTATTAAAATAATCAACGGTCCTTTGCTTTCTCATATTCCTTAATTGATTTTTGTACCATGAGTCTGCATACCCAGGATTTTCTAATCTTATAACAGATTTTTCATCCTTTGTTGGATTTTTGTTGCCAATGAACGCCTGCCACGAGGATGGGCTAATAGTAATAACCTTAGCACCAGTAGACATAAGCTCAGCAATAACAACCCCATAGACATAAGATAATTTTATCACAGCATCTGGTGATCTGACAAGCACTGCTCCCTCTACGGCAACATAATCACTCTTTAATTCTTTTAACATTAAATTCATTCTAACCTTGGCATTATATATTTTTTCATAAATATCTTGTCCTGCTAAATTTATTTTCCCCCATTTAATTGGAACTGAGTTTTCCATTAAACAAAAGGCTATAGATGTAGTTGAGGCATCGATGCCAAGTACTCTATTTGCTTTTGATTTTACTAAACTAGCTAAGTTCATTTATCAAGTTCCATATTATTTTTTTACTATGCTCTATAATATTTTTTTCACAAACAGAGCAAATATCTGAGTTGTTGTATCTACTTAACTTAGTTTTGCATTTTTTGCAATTTCGAACAAGACCATTTTTTATAGACTTTTTTTCGTAGTACTTCTCCATAATCCTTTTGTTGGTAGCCATTCGGCAGCACTCATCGCTATGATACTTTTGATTATGAGTTTTTGGCTCAAATTCTTTTGAGCATTCTTTGTTTTGGCATATCATAATTTAGGAACCTTATAGGACTCTATTTGAACTGTGCCTATTAGTCCTGAGTAACATTCTTTTTTTACAGGGCAATAAGTGCAAGGCATTTTGGATTTTGTTGCTCCTGCTGGTTTCATTGGAAGATCTCCGTCTTTAAAATTATCCCAAACTTCACACATCCACAAAAATGCTTCCTCAATGATTTCAGTATTTTTTTCATTCATGGAAATTGGAATTACTATAAGTTCCTGAGTGTTTTTATTCTCATACAGAAAAAATCCTTCTTTAGCTTTTTTAAGTTTCATATAAGTCAATAGCTGTAGAAGGTGGTTGGGTGTTGGCTTCATCTCTGATTGCCTTCCATCCCAAACTTCTTGCTTTGCTGTTTTAATTTCACCAATGACTGTCTCTCCATCATATTCCATTATTAAATCTATAAATCCTCTAATTGGGGGATACTCATTTACAATCTCTTCTTCTTCCGCTTTCCACTCAGGCATTGTGGATATTAACTTTTGAAGTCTTTCGTGTGCCTGTGTTCCTTGTGACATATTGGCAACGGCAACTGCGTCATTATCGTCAATAAACATAGCACCAGAAAAAGCCATATACCAATATCTTGGACAGGTTCCATGACCGTAACCTAAAGAGCTTGGGCTAAATGATTTTTTTGTCATCTCTCCATCTGCTCTTTTTGTATTACGATACGCCTCATCAAGCAGTTGAGCAAATTTTTCTGGATCGAAATGCTTACCAGTATGCTTTTTAAACTTGAGGTTCTTTACTATATCTCTACCCATTAATCTTTATTCCATTCATCATTATCTATGTCCTCATTTAGGTCAAAGTCAAAAACTTCTTGTTGCCCAACCCATTTTAAAAATTTAGATAACGCTAAACCTGAAAGGATCGCTGTTGCTGATATTGTAATTAAAGCCCATACTTTTTTCACTTAATGTCTCCCCAAAAAAATATAATTATTATGTCTCTACCCATTGTTTGGCACCCACATTTTTTCTTTTCCTTTATTATGATATCTAGCCATAACAAACAATAAGTCTGATAGACGATTTAAATACTTAGCAATGTTTGGATTTACGTTTTCTATCTTCCAAACTTCACGCTCTGCCCTTCTTACAACAGTCCTTGCATTGTGCAGTGGTCCTGTTGGTAAAACAAAAGATCTTAAAGGTTCTAGATATTCATTATAGTCATCAATTACATTTTCTAAATATGTTACTCTGTTTTCAGATATTGTTATTGTTGAAGCACCTGCAAGCTCTGCGCCAAGATCAAATAAGTCGCTCTGAACTCTTTCAATAATATCATTATACTCATCGGTTGCCATTCCAATAGCAGAGTTGGCCTCATCTACAGCACCTATCGCTTCCATTATAGGGCTAGTCTTAGACACCCTTTCGTTATTAGCGTTAGAGGTTTGCCCATCATCGCCAGTTTTAGTATAAATTTTACTTAGTATTACCATCAGTGACCCCTTAAAGAACGCCAAACATCTACTGCAATTTCATTAACTACATATAAAGCAAAAACTGTTATAAAAAGCTGAGCAATAATTAATACTGGAAAAGATTTATTCTTAACCTTTTCTTCTAATAATTCTACGGCCATCTTACTTCTCCTTTAGTAGAAAATACTAGGCCAAGGTGGTCTCCTGGTTCGACAAAAGTTTCATTAATTCCCTTTTGTGCCCAGCCCCATTCATTTCTTGGAAATGGCAAGGCCTGATTCTTTTTTACTAACACGGCCCAATATGCATTTTCTGGTGGCATGTCTTGGCATTTTTCAACACTGTTGTTGGGAAAATTATTTACTCTGCAGACAACAGCATTTCCATACTTTACTGTTCCCTCTATATTATACCCATGTGTCTTTAATAGATCTAAAGAATTAACTTTACCACTGGCACTGACGCATTTCTTTTCTACTGTAGAATTATTTCCGTAGTCTACGTATAGGTTAATGCACTCTGGTTGATTAGAATTTAAAACAAACAATCCTATTGCTGAACCAATAAAAATAAACACCAGCATAATTCTTTTTTGAATCATGAGTTATACCTAACTACATATTTAAGTGCATCTACCAATTTGTCTATAGACTCCTTTGCTGAATAATAAATGTTCTTTTTATTATTATTAACTGATCCTGCTTTATCTTTTGCAATAGTAGAATAAACAGAAGCCATCATTGAAAACTTAGTTGACATTGCTTGCAGCTCTATAATTAAATATGGTGCTTTAGCAGAAGGCACATCTGGATTCATTAATAATTTTACCACAATTGATAAAGCCTTGTCTAGCTGTTCATCGCTCATGTATTCATGAAGGTCATTAAATTCTGTAATTGAGCTAATTAACTCAAGAGTATTTTTATCCTCAGACATTCTTAATCCTTTTCTTATTTGACTTGACAGGCCCAAGATCGGCCTTTATTGTTCCGTCTTTTCTAATTCTAATAATTCTACCATTTTTAATAACAGTAGGATTAAAAGGAATTTTGTTATTTGATCCCATGAGCTTCTCCAGATTCTATTAGTTGTTCTAACAATGACCATTCAATTACTGCAAGCCTTACTTTATTGCCAGAAGATCCCAGAACAAGTTTAAGTACTGGGTGCTTGTCTCTATTTACCTTAAATGTATCTGTGCATATCTTAGCCCACATATCTTTGGAAACAGAAATTGTTTTTTCATATTCTTTATAATCTACCACAAAATTGCCCCATTGAGCATCCCCTTTTTGGTAATCCCCACGTCCACTATTTTTTTGCTGCTTTGCACCATCTCTTTTTGCTTCTGATCTTTCTGACATTATCTGTTCACCAAGTGCTGAGAACTGTGCCCGTCTGGGCATGTCCAAGAAAGAGTAAAGGTTGATGGATCCCAAAAAGCTTTTTCTGCATTCTTTTCGCATTTATGGCAAGGCTTTGTGCCAATAATTTCTTCTAAAGCAGATTGCTGTACTATTTCTTTTTTATCAAAAAATTCATTAATGTTTGGCATCAATTAACACTCTTTCCATTTGATCTAAATTTAAAATTAATGGGGGGGAAGTAGAAATTTGCTTTTCTGCTTCTGGGCTAGAGTAAAACTTATTTCCATCTTTTATCCATATGTATCCTACTTTATAATTAGTATAATTTAATGATGGTGTAAGGGTTCCACTTTTAAATTCTTCTGACCCTTCTGTAATTGCGGTGTAGTTCATTCTAATTGCGTACCTATCAGATTTATTAATATTTAAAACTCCGTGATAAAATGGCTCGCAAGAAGGGAAAACAAGAATGTCCCCAGATTTTGGTTTGTATCCTACTATTTTTTTTCCATCCCAAAAACATATTTCCCCTCCACCGTATTCATCATTTAAATATATCATAACAGTAAAAATTAATTTATATCCAGGAGTGTCCATGTCTTGTTCAAAAAAATCGCTATGAAAAGCACTAAAATTAAATTTTTGTAGTTCGGCTTTTTTTGCCAGCTCTAAATCATATTTTAAAAATGCAATTCTTGTATTTTCAGATTCATTAAAAAGATCGACTTTGCTATAATGACTTGGCCAAATATCTTTATTTCCATATTTAATCATAAAATCTTTTTTAACAAAATTATAAGCATCTTCAAGTTTTTCAAAAACCGATTTTTGTTTTACTTGCTCTTGATCATTTGGATCAAAATGTTCTGGAGTAAATCCGTGGTAACTGGTTGAGTCAATTTCAGTCATTACTCCGTACTGCCCCCAATTATGAAATTTTTTCATTACGTACACATCTTCTTTGTATAATTCTGCTTCTTTAAAAAATGACAGTACCTCTTCAGTATCTTTTAAAACATTTTGATACAGGATGGCTCCATCAATTAACTTATATGCCTTTACATTTTCAATGTCATTAAATCTTAGCATCTATATCTTTCTTAAGTTTTTCAACAACCTTTGGATTATCCTTTAGATACTGTACGGCTTTAGATCTACCCTGCAATCTTTCTGAGTTAACTGTGTACCAAGCGCCACCTTTTTCAACTAATCCGCACATTTCTGCTACGTCTAAAGTTTCTCCAATATCGTCAACTCCTAAATGATCTCCTTGGTAATAGAAGTCGTACTGTCCTGATAAATTAGGGGGGCCGAGTTTGTTGTAATCGACAATCCAATTGACTGGCCTTCCAACTCTCTGTTCAATAATTTTATCGCCAACTTTAATACCTGCCTTGATAGCATTAGCCTCAGCTTCTGAGGACCAAAGCTTAATGACCGTAGAAGAAAAGAACTTGACCGCCATTCCCCCTGTTGGAATATGGGAGGCGTGCATAGATCCAAACTGGTTTCTTTGCTGTGAAATGAGAACCAATAATGTGTTTTTGTTTGCATAGTTTAACATTTTGACTGCGTGGGTCATATCCTTTGCTTCTGCGCCTATCTGTTTTGTATCTTGTAAATCTTTTAACTCGTCGCCATCTTTTTCAAAATATATTGCAGGCAACAAAGCTGATATTGAATCAACTACAATAATATCTATATCTGCAGACATAAGTTTTGTTGCAATGTCCACCATGTCGTTAATAGTTTTAGCTGGCGAGTATATTAGTTTTGATGAGTCAACGCCTAATTTTTCTGCCCACTCTGGGGAATAGGAATGTTCCGCGTCAATCCAGGCGCAAGTTTTTCCTTCTTTTTGAGCAAGAGCAATCATTTGCAAACAAAAGGAAGATTTACCAGAAGACTTATTCCCCCATACCAAGGCCTGTCTTCCATGTCCAAGTCCACCGTTGAGTGCTAAGTTTAAACCAATACTTGGAGTTTTTTGTTTTATGATTTTAACATCTACTGCAGACTGAACTCTTTCTCTTGTTTTTGAATCCAGCTTTGCTAAAACCTCTTCCATTAAAATTGTCATTTTTATTCTTTCTCTGTTTCATCCATTATAGCATTTTTTTCGCCAGAATTTTCTGACAATTTAAATACAAAATTTCTTGAGACATCGTCAAACTCTACCTTTAAATTCTCTTCATCCCCTAATCCAAAAAATATATCAATAGGTACTAAAACCTCTTTTTGAGTTTTTAATATTGCTACAAGTATCTTTGAAGAACTCATTGCTTTAAATATCTCTGAAGCGCTGTCTGTCATTTTATCTCCTTTATCATTAAGGTTCCATCATCTAGTTTTGATAGAACTGGCTTACTTTTCATTCCTTCACGCATTTTGCCTAAAACTTTTGAATACATTGTTGGAAATGCAATTGCTCTAGTTAAATTCTTATTCTTGTCTGTCATGACAATATGCGCCATAGTTTTTCCAGCTTTAGTTTTGTATGGACTAAAATTAACTACCATCTGCTCATCTTCTTGCATGTCATATTCTTTTCTATATAAATAATCGACAAACAGATCTGTTCCATTAGGGTCTATTTCAGAAACTTTAATATACCTTGCAATTCTATTATCCCCAACTAATATAAAATACATCTGTCCAGTTTCAATTTGAGTTTGCTCTGTATGAAATAAACCTACGGTACCAGTCTCGTCTACAATTTCAATTCGTGACCAACCCGTTCCCCTCTTAATACTCTTAACCATTCCAAACAAAGGGAAAGATCCTAGGTCTTCAAATTCTGAAATTGGTCTTGCCTGTGATTTAATTCTTGGTGGCAAGTCTACTGTAAAGGTAGGAATGCCTAGGTATTCGTAGTAGTTTTCTTTTTCCTTGCCAGTTCTGGGATTGTCCTCAAAAGAAGCACCACCAATAGCATTAAGAGCAGATACAGCCCTACTATTAATCCCGCTACCTTTCGCAGAGGCTTTTTGAATGAAATCGGAATAATTGGCATAAGGCCTTCTTTCTATAATTTTGTTAGCAATACTGTCAGATATAAACTTTATATCTGCTAATCCAAATTGCATTGCATCTTCTTTTAATGAAAAATAAACATTTGAATTGTTTATGTCTGGAAGAAGTATCTTAAGGTTTAATCTTTTCGCTTCAATAAGATAGCCAGTTTTAGCATCTTTATCATTTTCGTTTTTAAGAACCGAAAACATAAACTCAAGAGGGTAATAAGTTTTAAGCCAAGCCGTATAATAAGTAAGCATGGAATAAGAGACAGCATGAGAACGATTAAAAGAGTAGCCAGCATGAGCCTCGAAATCACTCCAAAGGGACTGGGCCTTTTTCTGAGAAATGTGTTTTGAAGCCCCATTAATAAATTTATCTTTGAATTCGTCAAGTTCTGTTGCATCTCTTTTTTTACCAATAACCTTTCTAATTTTGTCAGCTTCTGACCAAGACATTCCGCCTAGATAGACGCATGCTTGCATAACCTGTTCTTGATATATAATAACTCCGTATGTGTTTTCTGTAAAAGGACGCATTATCTCATGAACATATTGCGTAGGCTCTTGCCCACGTTTTCTTGCTACGTAAGAAACTCCTACGGTATTCATGGCTCCTGGTCTTACTAAAGCGTTAGAGGCAGCCAAGTCTTCAAATTTATCTACTCCCATTTTTATTAACAAGTTTGTGTAAGGTACTGCTTCTGCTTGAAACACTCCCTTAGTATAACCTTCGCTTAAATTTTTATAAACCTTTGGGTCTTTAAAATCTAATTGAGACAAATTTATTTCCTTGCCAGATCTTTCTTTAATTGCTTTGATAGTATCAGAAATAACAGAAAGAGTTTTTAAACCAAGAGCATCTACTTTAATTAATCCAATATCAGCAACCGTGTCCATGTCGTATGCAACGACTGGAATTCTTCCTGAAACTTTATCTTGAGGATCTTCTCTAGATTCTATGGGTGCAAAGTTTCTTAAATCTTCTTTTGCCACGACTACTCCAGCAGCGTGAACACCAACACTTCTAATTTTTCCACGTAACTTTTCTGCAAGCCATAAAACTTCTGGGTACTTCATTCTAAATTCTTTTGTGTTAGGTGAATCTATAAACTCTTCAAATGTATCAACTTGTTTCATTGCCCTGTTTACATCAGACAGAGGAACCATAAATACACGAGCAGCATCCCTTACAACTCCCTTGTCTTTAAAATAAGTAAAAGTTGATATTGACGCAACGTGTTTAAATTTCTTTTTAAGATAATCTTTTACTTCTTTGCGTCGACGATCTTCAAAATCAGTATCAATATCTGGAAAATCGTTACGGTCTGGGTTAATAAATCTAAAGAACAAAAGGTCGTATTCAATTGGGTCTACATCTGTAATTCCCAAGGCATAGCAAACTAATGATCCTGCTGCTGAACCACGTCCTGGTCCAACCATTATTTCATTTTGTTTAGCCCAATTAATCATATCTGCAACAACTAGGAAATAAGAGGCAAAATTTTTATCTTTAATAATTTCTAATTCTTCTACCAGCCTTTGCTCATATAAGTCATTTCCCATCCATGACGAGGTCAGGTGTAGTCTTTCTAGGCCTTCAAAGGCCATATCAGACAGCTTTTGGTCGGCATTGGTCTTTGGGATAGGGAGTAGGTCTAGACCCCTGTTAAAATCGTATTCTCCAATTTTTTCCGCTATCTCCATAGTATTTTCATAAATGTCTACTCGTTTAATGTCACATTTCTTAAAGTCGGATTCAATTTCTTCTCTAGTCTGAATAAATAAATTATAGTCTTGGAATGATATTCTTCTGTCTGGGTATAGATAATTAAGTCTGTCTAGTACATCTCCCATACCCCTAGAAACCTCAAAGTCTGATTCTTTATCTGATTTAGGAGATGTAGATAGAATAAGCATTGCTTCTTCTAAAGTCTTATCTTCGCCTTTTGCGTAATGGGCATCTCCAGTCGCTACTGGCTTAATTCCTAATTTGTCTGCTAATTCTAGCAACTTGCTATTTATTTCTTTTGGATTGTGAGATTGTACCTCAATGTAAAAATCTTCGCCAAAAGTTTTCTTAAAATCTTTAAGTATATTTTCCGCTTCCTCAAACTCTTCTTTTTCAATGCACTTACTAATAAGTCCATTAAGGCATCCAGAAAGAACAATAATATCTTTTGCATATTCTTTTAGTATCTCCATATCAATTCTAGGCTTATGGTAAAACCCTTCATTCCAAGCTATCTCTTGTAATGAGTTAATATTCTTTAATCCGTTTTTATTTTTAGCTAGCAGGATAATGTGATTGTACGCCTGTATGCTTTTGTCTGTTGCAGACGATCTATCAAATCTATCTGTTGGGGATATGTAAGCCTCTACTCCAAGAATTGGCTTAATACCTAATTCTTTTGCAGCAATTTGCATTTCTCTATGGGATGACAATGTTCCATGATCTGTAATTGCTATAGATGTTTGGCCAGCGTCTATTGCTGCTTGGCATAACTCTTTTGGAGAATTAAGACCGTCCATTAAAGAATAATATGAATGAACGTGTAGATGTGTAAAACTCATTAATAACCGCCTTGACATTCGTTTCTGGTGTGATACAGCCTGGTACTAGTTAATGTTTTTTTAGTTGGTGCGTATATATCTTTCTTGCAGCAGCCACACTTTACATGCCACTCTCTGGCAAAAAAGTTGTAAACTGCTCCTACATAATTTTTATATTTATTATACACAAATTCTTGAAATGGATCTGGTATATCGTATGTAGTCATGATTACATTTTACTAAATAAAACTGAGGGTGGCAAGAGCCACCCCCAGCATATTTAATTTACCACTCTACGCTACCAGTTGAGGCAACTGCTAGTTCTTGTGAGGACTCTCCCATGTAGAAAGACTCTTGTTCTGCGTATGGAACATTCCTTACAGCAGTTTTTTCAAGATCAAATAGTTCTAATTTTGAAAAATCAAAAGGTGTTTCATCTTTGGCCAAAGGAATAATTGTGTAGCTTGTGTCTGTCTTGCTACCGTTTCTTTTAATTCGCCAATTTAAATTTGTAATACTTCCCATTTCACCAGCGTATTCGATTAATGTAGGAGTAATTGTTTTTCCACTTGTTCCCTGAGACAATATTGCAACATATGGATCATTCTTTCCGTCATCAACTAATACATTGATATAGATACGGGTTCTAGCTTTCCATCCAGCCTTTGGATCTTTGCGATGCTGTTCTTGCGCCCAGTCTCGTCCTTCTGACTCCATGGTGTCTAGAGCTTTTCTTCGATAATCTTTTGGATTGGTATGCTCTAAGGCAATAAATCCACATCCGAGTTTGTCATTGTAGTTGGGTGAATCTGCATCCAACTCTTGAAGAAATCTAATCTTAACGCTTTCTCCATCTTCAATTTTTAACCAACGACCTTTATTTTCTTCTCCGCCTGAATATGCAGGCTTGTCTAGTGCTTTATTTAGGTCTTTTAGACCTTTTACTATGCTCATTTCTTCTCCTTTTGTAGTTGATGGTATAGATCCATCTGTTTTACCATTGTATCATAATGTCCAGGATTTGTATTCCACATCGGACACTGAATTTATTATGCATTCCTTAATTTCTTTTTCTGATAAATCTCCTGCGTCTTTCGCATTATTTTGATAAACTTTACCATATTCACAAGAAGCCCAAAGAATATCTTTATTTCTTAAACTAGAAGAAATAGACAATCCAAGTTCTCTGCCAGCTGAATCTGCGTCTGTCATTATAGTAATTTTTGTAAAGTATCTATTTAACAAATTAAGATTGTTGCTTGATAGGTGACCCCCTAGAGTGGCAACAACATTTGGGAATCCAGCCTGATGTACCCTGATAGCATCAAAACTAGATTCAA
>Ga0208091_1000114_pt1 | contig 18627 bp, 18 predicted proteins | sample LakMenEpi26Oct12_FD_150736 | JGI IMG/M metagenome (GOLD analysis project Ga0208091, IMG submission 150736) | Freshwater microbial communities from Lake Mendota, WI - 26OCT2012 deep hole epilimnion (SPAdes) | ecosystem: Environmental > Aquatic > Freshwater > Lake > Epilimnion/Euphotic zone ...
AACTCAGCCTCAACTACAACTGTTGCTTTGGATAAAGCTGCGATCAACCTATTTCTAATTAGAAATCTACTCGGCTGACTCTTCACACTAGGCATCACCTCAGAAATCAATAAACCCTTGTTAGTAATTTGGGAAAAAAGCCTTTTATTCTCAATTGGGTACAGATGATTAAACCCGCCAGCTAGAACTGCAACGCTGCTACCACCTTCACCAATTGCACCTTTATGGGCTGCTGTATCTATCCCGTAGGCACCACCACTTATCACAACTACTTTTGCAGTAGCTGAATCTGCAGCTAATTTATTCGACACTGCCAAGCCATATTCGGTAGGTCTTCTACTTCCGACAATTGAAATTGACCTATCTAAGCTACCTAGTATCTCTCGATCACCTTTGATGACTAATCCGATTGGCGGTGATGATAAATCCATTAATGGGATAGGCCAATCTAAATCAGTAGGTGAGATGAATTCAGAGTCTGACTTTCTAAGCTCAGCGATCAAATCTAAGGGTTTTGAGGTTGCTACCTTCTCTTTTACCTCTTGATAATCTGAAATCCTTGAGTAACTGCTTTCCTTGATAATTTTTTGATAAACCTGAGAGGCACCAAGGCTTGCAACCTGATTACCCCAAAAAATATTACCCGGCGTGATAGCAGAGAACAAAACCAATCTGGCAGTTTTTTCGTCAATCACTTCAGAAACTTATCAAAGTAACAGTATTTATTGCTTCCTTGGAAAAAATCTGTTGATTACTAGTTAACCCAATAATGCTGAGATATTAGAAAATGATTTGCGATGTATTGGTAGAACTCCATGCTTTCTAATTGAGTCTGTGTGTAATGCTGTTATATACCCTTTGTGACTAGCGAATCCGTAATTAGGGTACTGCTTATCTAACTCAATCATGATTCGATCTCGATAAACCTTTGCCAAGATTGAAGCAGCGCTGATTGAAATAGCAACCTGATCTCCTTTCCATACTGACAGATTTGGCACAGTCAATCCTGGAATTGCATAACCATCAGTTAATACGTACTCCGGTGTTTGTGATAAGCCATTAACTGCCCTGCGCATACCCTCTATGTTGCATTTATGTAGTCCATATTGATCAATTTCATCAGCTGATATCTCAATAATTGAGTATGAACTTGAGTTATTAAGTACAACGTCAAATAGCTCTTCGCGCTTTGATTCAGTAAGTTCTTTAGAATCTTTAACTTGAGAAAGTGCTGGTGAGAAGGGATCTAATAAAATAACCGCTGCTACAACTAGAGGGCCAGCGCATGGTCCACGCCCTGCTTCATCAACACCTGCAATACTTCTAATACCAGCTTGCAGCAATGTTTGCTCAATCATAAGTTAAGGATTGGTTTTAACTGGTATTTCTTTTAAATCATTACCCTTTTCAATAATTGCTATATTTCTGATTGGCCAAACTATAAATGTGGCTCGTCCTACCACCTTGCTAAGTGGCACCATTCCACTATTGGCACTATCAGGTTGGTATCTTGAGTCCGCACTTGCCGCCCGGTGGTCACCCATAACCCAAAGAAATCCTTCCGGCACATCTATATTGAACTTGGTCTCACTAGGTTTATCGCCACTGTAAATGTATGGCTCATCTATTGAAACTCCATTTACTTGCAACTTTTCATTTGCATCGCAACAAGTGACATTATCCCCACCGACTCCAATAACTCGTTTTATTAAATACTGCTTTGCAGGATCAGGCAGTACTCCAACTGTTATCAGACCAGATTTGATTAGAGCGATCGGCTTAGGATCATTAGATTGTTGGGCCCCGCCTAGCCAATTATCTGGGTCCCCAAATACAACAACCTCACCACGTTTTACCTCACTAAAAAGTGCCCCAAACTTATTTACCGCAATCCGATCACCGATTTGTAAGGTGTTTTCCATTGAACCTGTAGGTATGTAAAAAAAGTGAAGCAGAAATGTTTTAACAACGATAGAAACTATCAGTGCGGAAACAACAATGATAGGCAGTTCCCGAAGGAACGAACCCTTCTTAAGCATGAGTGTTAGTTAACTTAAGCTTGTGGAGTTTCTTCTGCAGGCGCTTCTGCAACAACTTCAGCTGGAGTTTGTTCAGCCTCTGGAGCTGCTTGCTCAACTGCAGGTTGTTCAACAGCAGCTGCTTCTTGCGCAACTGGTGTTTCAGCTACTGGTGCAGACTCCTCAACTACTGGAGCATTCTTAGCAGCTAATTTCTCAGCAGCTTTTTTCTTTAAAGTTGTGGCGCCATCTGCTGGCTCATTCATCGCCTCTTTAACAGCAGCTTCATAAGCAACTCGCTTATCAATCTTTACTGGCTGTGGCTTAAGAGTTCCTTCACTACCTGGTAGTCCGTTAGCTTTTTGATAGTCACCAGTAATTTTTAGAAGTGCAGTCACAGCCTCAGTAGGTTGAGCGCCAACACCTAACCAGTATTGAACTCGCTCTGAATTTACTTCGATTAAAGATGGCTCTGACGCTGGTGAGTACCGGCCAATCTCTTCAATTGCTTTTGAGTTTCTTGCTGAACGAGAATCTGCAATCACAATTCGAAAATGAGGTGTGCGGATCTTTCCAAGACGCATTAACTTGATTTTTACTGACACAAAACTCCCTATAGAAAATTATTCGGCTGATTCTTTAGTAAACAGCGGGGGCGTTTACATCCAGAGCTAACCTTGCGGATAAATATTGCTATGGGTTAGAGGGTCCCGTTAGCAGATGGCTAATCTTGCCAGCAGGCGCATAGAAACCCAAATTTGGCTTCTACCCCTGCTCTAAAGCCCGTTTGGCTGGGTTTCCAGATCTGGATTTCTTCTTTGGAGTGTTACTTGGTTGAGCCATCTTTGGCAGGCCACCGAGATTAGGCATTCCTGCCGGTAAATTGCCGCTGCGCATTTGTTTCATCATTTTTTGGGCTTGTGTGAATCTTTCAACTAATGAGTTGATCTCAGAAACTGCTCGACCACTACCCCGTGCAATTCGTGAACGCCTTGAACCATTCAATATCTTTGGTTCATTGCGCTCTTGTGGCGTCATAGACTGAATAATTGCCCTAGTTCGTACTAACTCAGATTCATCAAAATTATCAATTTGTTTTTTCATCCCAGCTGATCCTGGTAATAATCCAAGAAGTTTGCTCATACTGCCCATATTTTTCATAGCCTCTAGCTGGGATAAGAAGTCTTCAAAGGTGAACTCTTCACCCTTTGTAAACTTATCCTCTAACTTCTTCGACATCTCCTCTGGCATTGCTCGCTTTGCCTGCTCGGCAAGGGAGGCAACATCACCCATGCCAAGAATTCTTGAAGCCATTCGGTCTGGATAGAAAAGATCAAAATCTGCAATCTTCTCACCCGTTGATGCGAAAATAATTGGTTTTCCAGTGAGGCTGACAATTGATAAAGCAGCTCCACCTCTGGCATCACCATCTAGTTTGGTTAGTACAACTGCGTCAAAGCCAACCCCTTCAGAAAAAGCTTTTGCACTTAATGCCGCATCCTGTCCAGTCATAGCATCGACAACAAAAAATATCTCATCTGGCTTTACGGCATCTCGAACATTTACTATTTGAGTCATTAACTCCTGATCAATTCCAGTGCGACCAGCGGTATCTACAATCACGAAATTATGAAGTTTCTCTCGAGCAAACTGAACACCAGCTTTTGCAACTGATACTGGATCACCAACCCCATTACCTGGCTCCGGGGCAAATACCGGAATCTTCACCGATTGACCAACCACTTGTAATTGATTTACTGCATTTGGTCTTTGTAAATCTGCTGCGACCAGTATTGGGGTGTTACCTTCACTCTTTAAGTAATGCGCTAACTTGCCAGCGAGTGAGGTTTTTCCCGCTCCCTGTAAGCCGGTTAATAAGATCACGGTAGGTGCAACTTTTGCGTATCGAACCCTGCGAGCAGAGCCACCTAAAATTTCAACTAATTGTTGATTAACTATCTCAAATATTTTTTGTGATGGATTTGTGCTTCGATTGATTTCATCAGAGTTTTGAGTGAACTTTTCTAGAACCTGGTTTGAAAAATTCTCGGCTACAGAGAGGGCTACATCTGAATCTAATAGAGCAGTTTTTATATCAGCGGCAAAGTCATTTAACTGAGACTGCGAAACTTTGCCACGTAGGCCAGAGAACAGTGCGGTAAACCTCTGGCCCAACGCTTCAAACATGGGTGCATCTTACATTTTATTTAGATTGCAGCCTCACCGCTTTCGCCAGTACGCACTCGGGTAATGGAATCAACTGTGGTGGCCCAAACTTTGCCATCACCAATGCTTCCAGTTCTGGCTGCATCTGAAATTATTTTAATCGCCTTATCAACGATACTAGAGGTGACTAATACCTCTAATCTAATTTTTGGCAGCAGATCAACTTTGTATTGAGCTCCTCGATAAACTTCAGTAAGCCCAAGTTGGCGACCAAAGCCTTTCGCCTCAGATACAGTCATTCCGGTTATGCCAGCTGAAACCAAGGCTTCCTTAACTGCATCTAGTTTCTGTGGCTTAATGATTGCGGTAATTAACTTCATGAGCTGTAACCCCCTCTTGAACTAGTAGTTAACTCGTAGCCGGTCTCTGCATGTTGGTCGTAATCAATTCCAGAGACTTCAGCCTCCTCCTTAACCCGCAATCCAATTGTCTTATCAATTGCATAACCGATTATTAAGGTGACAATGAATGAATAGGTAAGCACAAAGAATGCACCAAATGCTTGTTTACCAAGGAGTGTGGTGCCGCCACCGTAGAAGATTCCGTTAAGTCCCAGGCTGTTAACAGCGCTGCTACCAAAGAAACCTAATGATAAGCAGCCCCATAGACCACCAACTAAGTGGACGCCAACTACATCTAATGAATCATCAAAATTAAGTAGATACTTTAAGCCAACTGCAAGAGCGCAAAGAATTCCAGCAATCAACCCAATAACTACTGCAGCCCATGGCGCGACAAATGCACATGCTGGAGTAATGGCAACTAGACCAGATACTGCTCCACTTGCCACACCTAGTGATGTTGGATGTCCATCTCTGATTTTTTCAACCAATAGCCAACCTAGCGCCGCAGCAGCTGTGGCTACTTGGGTATTTAGGAGTGCAAGTGCGGCAACGCCATTGGCACCTAATGCTGAACCGGCATTGAAGCCAAACCATCCAAACCAAAGTAATCCAGCACCAATCAGTACTAGCGGTAGTGAGTGTGGGCGCATTGATTCTCGGCGCCAGCCAACTCTTCTACCAAGAATAATTGCCATTGCTAAGCCAGCTGCGCCAGCATTTATATGTACCGCTGTTCCGCCAGCAAAATCCTGAACACCTCGCGCAGCTAAGAATCCTGCGCCAGTTACCGTATCTCCAACCTTATTTCCGAAGGCAAACACCCAGTGAGCTACCGGGAAGTAAACCACTGTGGCCCAAATTGCAACAAAGACGGCCCAGGCTGTGAATTTAGTTCGATCTGCAATCGCACCAGAAATTAGTGCTGGTGTAATAATTGCAAACATAAGTTGGAAGGCCGCAAATGCAAGAAGTGGAATTGGATACACCCCACCGTTGTTTGTTAACTCATCAACAGCACTACCTAGTCCAGATAATGAAAACTCTCCATACCACTGTGAGTTTGCTTCATATCCAAATGCTAATTTAAATCCGTAAATTACCCAGAGCACGCTAACTATGCCGATTGTGACCATCGACATCAGCATCATATTTAAAACGCTTTTAGCGCGGACCATGCCGCCATAAAAAAGTGCTAACCCAGGTGTCATTAAGAGCACCAGAGCTGTACTAGCCAATACCCATGCGGTATCACCAGTGTTTAGAACTACCTCAGCCATTTAATCTCCGATTGCCAGATACCACTTGCGCAGTATTGATTGTGAAACCTCGCCGTTGAGATAGCGATACCTTGGCCCAGATGGGTTAAATCAAGTGGCTTTTAAAGTTTCCGTTTAGTGACAGTTTGGCCAGAATTGTTAAGTCTGTGTTACTTACTCAAACAAGGAGTCTAGGTACTGCTCCGGGTCAAAGGCGGCTAAATCTGTTATCTGCTCACCCTGGCCGGTGAACTTAATCGGTAATCCAAACTCCTTTTCAATCGCTATGCCAATCCCACCCTTTGCCCCGCCATCTAGTTTGGTGAGTATCAATCCAGTTACCCCTGCTGATTCAATAAAGCTCTTGGCTTGGTTAATGCCGTTTTGCCCGGTGGTGGCATCTATAACCAACAAAATTTCATTTATAGGCGACTGCTTCTCAATGACTTTAATTATCTTCTCTAGCTCTGACATTAAATTATTCTTAGTATGTAATCTGCCCGCGGTATCAACGATGAGACAGTCATACTTTTCACTTTTTGCTTTACTAATTGCTGAAAAAGCCACCGAGGCTGGGTCACCATTGGCAGCACCCGTTACCACCTCAATATCTATTCGATTAGCCCAAGTTTGTAATTGATCAACCGCAGCAGCCCGGAAGGTATCGGCTGCAGCGAGCAACACCTTATTGCCTTCATTTTTGATTAAATTTGCAAGCTTTGCTGTAGTAGTTGTTTTACCTGTGCCGTTTACCCCAACTATCAAAATTGTGCTTACAGCATTAGGTGTAAGAGTTAACTTTCGATCCTTCTTGCTTAGCCATTGCGACAACTGCTCTTTAATGACCTGTTTAGCATCCTCTGGTTTAGTTGATTTAGCTTGTTCAATTACCTGGTCAGCTAACTTAACCCCAAGATCTGCTGTGATTAAGGCACTTCTAATCTCATCCCACTGATCCTGAGAAACTGAGCCAGCTCTAACTGCATTAAGTAATCGCTTAAATAAACTCATTTACTTTTTTAAGAGACTGCGTCAACTTCACGAATGCGCTGGGATATAACTTCACTCACGCCATCTCCGCGCATTGTTACGCCATATAGTGCATCGGCAATCTCCATTGTGCGCTTTTGGTGGGTGATAATTATTAATTGAGATTTCTCTCGCAACTCCTCAAACACACCAAGTAATCTTCCTAAGTTGGTGTCATCTAATGCTGCTTCAACCTCATCCATAACATAAAAAGGTGATGGTCTTGCTTTAAAGATTGCAATAAGAAGGGCAACTGCAACTAATGATCGCTCTCCACCTGATAGCAGTGATAACCGTTTAACTCTCTTGCCTGGTGGACGAGCCTCAACATCAACACCTGAAGTCAACATGTCAGATGGATTAGTAAGAATTAACTTTCCATCACCCCCAGGAAATAGTCGGGCAAAGACAATTTCAAACTCTCTAGCGGTGTCCTCATATGCTTGAGTAAATATCTGTTGAACTCGATCATCCACCTCTTTAATAATATCTAATAGATCTTTCTTAGTTTTCTTTAGATCCTCAAGTTGTTCAGCTAAATATCGCAACCGCTCCTCTAGTGAGGAGTACTCTTCAAGGGCGAGTGGATTAATTTTGCCCAATAGTGTTAATGACCGCTCAGCTTGGGCCAAGCGCTTCTCCTGTTGGTCTCTGCGATAAGGAATTAGATCTCCTGGAACAAACTCTCCCTGCTCATTCTCATAAAATGTTGGAACATCATTGTTTGGGCCGTACTCACTTAATAGTGTTGAAACATCAACACCTAGCTCCTCAACCGCCTTGCTCTCCAATTGCTCAATTCTTAAGCGCTGTTCAGCACGAGCAATCTCATCTTTATGAACACTTGATGTCAACCGCTCAAGTTCAATTGCAAGCTCTCTTCCAATTGTTCTTAAACTTAATATCTCACCTTCGCGCTCAGATCTTGATATCTCTAATCTCTCTCGCTCAGTACCTGCTTTTGAAATTGATGATTCAATCTGAATTAATGCTTCATAGGCGGTATCAGCTATTTCTTGTGCGGTAATCGCAGCTTGGGCTCTATTCTCTCTTCGCGAGATAGATCTTGATGTAGCTTCTCGCTCTGCATTTGCTTGATTTTCTAAAGCAAGTGCCCGTTGAGATACCGCATCCTTACGCTCTTCAATAGTTCGCAAACTTAAGCGAGCCTCGACCTCTTTAGATCGCGCGCCAGATACTTGAGACCTTAAATCCTCTAAGTGAGTTAAATCTGGCTCAAGTGGCGCTTGATGTGATTCAAATTGTGCAATTGCCGCTGCTAAATCTCGCTCATCAAAGGTGCGCTGTTCACTGGCAGCACTTAACGCCGAATTAAGACGGTCCAACTCTTCACTAGTGTTTTTCACATTTTGTCCTGCTACCGCTAATTGCTCTGCCAAACCAGTCATTGCTGCATCAGAGTCATTTAACTTTGATAGAGCCACTTCATATTCACGATTTACACCATTAGTACGTTCTTGGATCGCAACTAGATCAAACTTAATTCGATCACAATCTGCCGAAACTTTGCTTACCTCTGCTTCACAATTTGAGGTAAGGATTGATATTTTCTCAATCAAATCTGCGTTTTGGGAGGAAGCAACCAAATCAGTAATCTCTTTGAAAGCGGTCAATCTACCTAACGAGCCTGCTCTGAGTTTTTCAGTTGATTGTAATTTCTCAGTTAATACCTGTAACTCACCTTCAGCTGCTTTTAAATCAATCTTTAATTTGTTAAATAAATTATCCAGTCCAGGCTCTGAAGCAGTCAGTGATGAGATCTGAGTTTCAATTAATGCAAAACCTTCGCGGTAGCTTTTTAATCTTGACTCTGCTGATTGCGTAGCAGTTGTTAATCGAGTTATCTCACCAGTTGTTGCATCTATTCTGGATCGAAGTCCATTGATATGGCCCTCCTGCCGGGCAGTGCCTTCACGTTGATCAGCAATTGCTCGCAAGGATGCTGAAACGCGGTTTTCTTCTAACGCTAGTTGATCTTCAATTGCCTTTAGAGAATTTGAATCAACCTGTAACTGCTCTTGTGAAATCCTCACTTGCGCAGAGAGGGCTGATTCCTCATCCCTTAGTACAAGAGCTTCATCCTCTAATGCTTGTGGATCTCGACCAATTGCTTTTGCTTCCTCTGCTTCCTCTGCTAAAAACCTGGCACGCTCAGATGCAAGATTTTGAACACCGCGGATTTGTTCGCGCTGAGCAGTAAGTCGATAAAAGTTTTCCTGTGCTGTGATTAATTGTGGGTTCTCACTTGCAGCTATCGCATCCAACTCAACCTCACGTGATCTTGCAGTATTTAGTTCACGCTCTACCTGTTCCTTGCGCTCACGCAATACATTCTCATCAGCAACTTCAACCTCCATCTCACTTCGCATGCGAGTGAGATCATCAGCTAACAATCTGAGTTTGGAATCTCTGACATCAGATTGAATTACTGAGGCTTTTCTTGCTACCTCTGCCTGCTTACCCAATGGGCGTAATTGTCTTCGAAGTTCCACAGTTAAATCTTGAATTCGCGCAAGATTTGTTTGCATAGAATCTAATTTTCGAATCGCCTTCTCTTTACGCTTTCGGTGCTTGAGAACACCAGCTGCCTCTTCAATGAAGGCTCTGCGCTCCTCTGGATTTGCTAGCAGGATTGCATCTAATTGTCCTTGGCCAACAATCACATGCATCTCTCGACCAATACCGCTATCACTTAACAACTCTTGAATATCTAATAATCTTGTGGTCTCACCATTTAGTAAGTACTCAGATGATCCATTTCGAAATAAAACACGAGTAATTGTTACCTCAGAAAAATCAATTGGTAGTACGCCATCGGCGTTATCAATGGTTACCGATACCTCAGCTCGACCAAGTGGGGCTCGACCGGAGGTGCCAGCGAAAATTACATCCTCCATTTTTCCACCACGCAAAGATTTAGCGCCTTGCTCACCCATTACCCAGGAGAGTGCATCGACCACATTGGATTTACCGGAACCATTTGGCCCCACTACGCAGGTAATGCCCTGCTCGAAATTTAGAGTGGTTGAGGATGCGAAGGACTTGAACCCTTTTAGGTTCATACTCTTTAGATACATAGCTTCGCCCTCATAGGCGCAAACCTATCTAAAAAACCAGGAAAATCCCGCTCACCTACCGTTGGCAACGCGGGCAAAAATGAGATGAGCGATTAGCAAAGGCAATTCTGTGGATAGCGCTGCCACATCTTGAACATTTCTCCCCTTCTCGGCCATATACCTTCAGTGATCGGGAAAAATATCCACTTTCACCATTAACATTTTTATACTGCTCATCAAAGGATGTACCGCCAGATTTTATGGCAGATTTCATAACACTCATGGCTGAGGTAATTACTTTCTTAATTTCAATCTCAGATAAATCCTCACAAACCACCTCGGGGTGAATCTTTGCCCGCCATAAAGCTTCATCTGCATAGATATTGCCAATCCCACTTACTATCTCTTGGTTTAATATCGCAGGTTTAATTGCACACTTTTTTGACTTAATTCGAGTAATAACTTTATTTAGATCAAAGCTTTCTTCAAAAGGATCAATAGCAATATGAGCCACACTCGCAGGTACTTCTCCTACAAACTCTTCAACACAAAGCCAGCCAAAGGTTCGCTGGTCAATAAATCTAATCTGATCTGAACCGCTCTTAAACCTGCCTGCAAGAGTCAACTTTGCTCGTAAATGGCTTTGCAGCGGTGCTAATGCTGGTTGAACTAATAATTGACCACTCATGCCAAGGTGGGCCACCAATGTGAAATCTCGATCTAGCTCCAACCATAGAAATTTTCCGCGCCGTTTAACCGCCTTAATTTTTGATCCAATGACTGCAGAAAGTGGCGCGATTGAGCCTGGCTTTACCGCTCTGGGATGAAAACTTTCAGCATTAGTTATCTTCTTACCAAGAATGTATTTTTCAAGACCACTTCTTACCGTCTCAACCTCAGGTAACTCTGGCATGAAACTATTAAATAGTTACTTGTTTTTACTTCGACTGCTCAGCACCTCATGGGCCAGTTTGGCTGCTGCTTGCTCTGCCTCACGCTTACTTTTACCTTCACCGCTAGGAAACTTTTCACTACCAACAATTGCTACTGCCACAAAACTCTTATCGTGGTCTGGCCCTGATTCAACAATCTCATACTCAGGTGCAGTCAGATTTAAGGAAGCTGCAATCTCTTGCAAAGCAGTTTTTCCATCCAAGGCGGCGCCCAGTGTGGATACTGCTTCAAGTGCTGGCGTCATCCACTTAAGTACGATTTCAGCAGTTTTGTTGTAACTATGTTGTAAATATATCGCTCCAACTAAGGCTTCAAGTGAATCTGCCAAAATAGAATTTTTATCTCGCCCATTTGTAGCCTCTTCGCCTTTACCAATTCTTAAATGCTCGCCAAGTTTTAAATCTCGAGCAATCTGAGCTAGCGCACGCATGTTAACTACACCAGATCTAAGCGGGCTTAATCTACTTTCATCTAAATCAGGAAATCTTTTGTAGAGTTCATCTGTAACAACTAGTCCTAAAACTGAATCGCCTAAAAACTCTAATCTTTCATTGGTCGGGATGCCACCTGCTTCATATGAAAATGAGCGGTGAGTTAACGCAAGTTCAAGCAACTCTTCCTTAACCGATATCCCGAGTTGCTCGGTTAGGCCAGAGTACAGATCAGACCTCTAAAACCTGTCGACGGTTATATGTTCCGCAGGTTGGGCAAGCAGTGTGTTGCAACTTTGGTTGTTGGCATTGCTGACAAGTTGCAAGGTGTGCAGGAGTTGTCTTCCACATGCTACGACGAGAGCGAGTGCGTGCTCGCGACATTTTTCGCTTTGGTACTGGCATGATCACTACTCCTTATTTGCTGCGCTTTGCGCAAGGTGAGAATTATCTACGAAAAGTCAGATCTTGTAAAAACGATTAGTTTTTAAGCGGGAAATCCTTCAGGCCAGCCCATCTTTCATCGGTCGGGGTTTGATCTTGATCTGCTGGCAGATATGCCCAGTTTTCTCCCTGCTTTTCGGCTAGCCCTGGACAATCTTCTTGGCATAGTGGGTTAACCGCTAAATTCAATATCACTGCATCTCTAATCGCAGGCTCTAAATCAATATCATCGCCAACCATAAAACTTAAATCATCCTCATCTAGATCTAATTCAGCATCCTTCTCAGTTTTTGATTTAGAGCCACGCTTGTTATTTGATTTGCCACCAACAATTTCATAGTAATAAAGCTCAGTGAAGTTTTCATCAATGGGCCAGCTAATAGGGGTTAAACATCTGGTGCACTCACCAGTTGCGGTGGCCATCACTCGCCCAGTTGCAAGTACTCCTTCATCAACTGATTGCACCCGCAGATCAACTTCAATAATCTCACCCGTTTTAACTGAGAGCAGATCAACTCCAACCGCCTCTGGGATCTTTAGATCTAATTGGTGCTCTCGCATCTCACCTGCTCTATGCGGCAAGTCATGGGTATTAAAGAGGTAAATTGAACGTGCCATGTAATTACTTATTTAGATCAGAGAGTGCGTGCTTAGTTTCAACTCCACCTAACTGATCTCTACCTTTACTAATAACATCTAGGGTTTTGTTGAGAATTACTTCAAGAGTGGCCAATCTGGCATCAACATATTCATCGATCTCTTCTTGGTTTTTCTTACCTTCAGCATTTGCCTCAGCAACAATGCGATTAGCCTCTTTTCTAGCATTAGCAACAATTGTGGTTTGCTCCACCAACCTTGCAACCTCATCTCTTGCCTGGGCAATAACGCCATCTGCTTGCTTATGAGCACTCTCTAAAATCTCATCTTTATCTCTTAGTATCGAGATTGCTTTAGCCAGATCACTTGGAAAGGAGAGCTTTATTTGGTCAAGTAGTTGCAGCATCTCACTACGGTTTAAAACACAGGAGGCTGAAAGTGGGACGGAACGGGCCTCTTCAACTATGGCAATTGCTGCCTCTAAATTCTCTACTGCATCCATTGCTACTCCCTTCGCTTAACTCTTGATTTTAACTTATCAACTATGGCAGCAGGCATATATGCCGAAACATCCCCGCCGTAGCTTGCAATCTCTTTTACCAGTGAAGAAGATAAGAATGAATGAGATGGTGCAGTGGACATAAACAAGGTTTCAACTCCTTGTAATTGAAGATTTACCTGGCTCATCTGTAGTTCATAATCAAAATCACTGACCGCTCTAAGACCTTTTACAATAGTTGGAATCTTGTTTGTGCGGCAGTAATCAACTAGCAGCCCCGTCCAAGAATCAACCTTAATATTGCTAAATCTGGTTGTGACCTCTTTAATCATCTCAATTCGCTCCTCTACAGTGAAGAGTGAGCTTTTTGTTTGATTAACCAATACTGCAATTACAACCTCATCAAATAAGGAGCACGCTCTAGCGATAATATCTAGGTGACCATTTGTAATTGGATCAAATGACCCAGGACATACAACTCGTCTCATGAGCAAAACGCTAGCAACTAATTGCGCAGTTAGCCATTTTCTGACTGATTGGGCTCACTTAACACGCCATAGTGAATAGCACCTGCGCCATAGGAGCGAACTTTTGCTTCTGATAAACCAACTGGCCAGGAGAATGCCTTTGCCTTTGCATCTCGTTCAATCGCCACCATTCCAAACTTACTGAGTAATCCGAGAGTGAGAATCTTTTTAAGAATCTTCTCCACCTCACTATTTTCAACCTCATAAGGTGGATCAATATAAATAATTTCATAGGAGCCTGCAGCTGTGTGATTTAAAAACTCAAAAACAGTTTTTTCATGAACCTTAAATCTTCCTACGCCATCTAGGTTTGCAATTAGGGCAAAATTCTTCTCACACACCTTGGCACTAGTTGGGTTACTCTCCACTGCATCAACTAGTGCGACACCTCTTGATAGTGCTTCAACACCAACTGCGCCAGAGCCGGCAAAGAGATCAAGAAAATTTAATCCATCTAAACTGCTAAATGTTGAGACCAATGAAGAGAACAAGCCTTCTCGAGCACGATCAGATGTAGGTCTAGTTATTGAAGGAGGTGAGTGTAATTTTCGTCCCTTACCAAGACCGGCGATTATGCGCATGCTCATGATTTGTCCATAAATCTTGCTGACTCATCCTCTTTAAGTTTTTCAACCTCATTTTTAAGATCTGGCAGATTAATCAGCTCTGGATCATCTTGCAACAATTTTACTGAAACTGTGCGAGCTTGATCAATCAGATTTTCATCTCGTAATACTTTTAGCAATCTCAAATGGGAACGACCACCAGATTGTGAACGCCCTAAAACATCTCCCTCTTTGCGCTGCTCTAGATCAATCCGGGCCAACTCAAAGCCATCTAATGTTGCAGCCACTGCTGATAAACGTTGCATACTAGGTGAATCTTCTGGCGCACCACTTACTAGTAGACATAAACCAGGAGCACTACCTCGGCCGACTCGGCCTCTTAATTGATGTAATTGGGAGACGCCAAATCTGTCAGCATCCATGATCACCATCATGGAGGCGTTAGGTACATCAACACCAACCTCAATCACTGTGGTGGCTACTAAAACTTGAATCTGACCTGCAGCAAATGCGCTCATAGTTTGATCTTTAACCTCACTACTTTGCTTGCCATGTAAAACTGCAATCTTTAATCCAGCAAGTGCCCCACTTGCTAACTCTGGCGCTAACTCCTCTACTGCAACCATGACCTCATTATCTAAAAACTCCTCACCCAGAAGTTGAGCAGCAAGTATTTCGCGCTCGGTGAGTTTTTTATTTGGGTTCTCAATTCGAGGTGCGACTATATAAACCTGAAATCCCTTAGCGACCTCCTCTTTAACTCGCTGCCAAGCCCGGTCTAGGTAATGTGGTTTTTCCAATACCGGAATTACATGTGTTGTGATTGCAGCTCTGCCACTTGGTAACTCTTTAAGGGTTGAGATATCCAAATCACCAAAAACAGTCATTGCCACTGTTCTAGGTATTGGAGTTGCAGTCATAACCAGAAGATGGGGTGGTTGCTTTGCTTTCATTCGAAGCGCATCACGTTGTTCAACACCAAATCTATGTTGCTCATCAACTACCACTAGGCCCAGATCATCAAATTCAACACCATCTGAAATTAGAGCATGTGTGCCAATTACGATTCCAGTTTGGCCAGAGGCTAACTTTGCATGTATTACTTTTTTCTCTGCAGTAGAAAGTGAACCGGTTAGGAGCTCAACCGCTGTGCCAATTTCACTGCCCTCTAATGTGCCAGCCATTGCTAAATCACCTAGTAACTTAGTAATGGTTCGATAATGCTGTTGAGCTAAAACCTCAGTTGGTGCTAACAATGCTGCCTGGCCACCGGAGTCAACAACTGAAAGCATCGCTCTTAATGCGACAACAGTTTTACCTGATCCGACCTCTCCTTGTAGTAATCGATGCATCGGAAATTTATTGGAAAGATCTTTTTCGATCTGCTCATTTACTACCACCTGCCCTGCGGTGTATTTAAATGGGAGCCTCTTCTCAAATGCAGCGACTAACTTTGGCGTGTTAGGCGTCCTTGATTTGGTGCTTAATTGGCTGATTTGTATCCGCCGTTGCCCAAGAAGTAATTGCAGCAATAGCGCTTCATCAAAGGTTAACCTGGTGCGCGCATTTTCTGCACTATCTAAATCAGGCGGCTGGTGAATATCTGTAAAGGCTTTTTTCAATGTTGGATACTTAAACTCTTGAATAATTTCAGTAGGAAGATAATCTGGTAGATCATCTTGAGTATCCAGGGCCAATCTCATGCACTGCATTATTTTCCAAGATGGCAGTTTTGCTGTTGCTGGATATACCGGTAAATATTTGCCGGCGAATTCAGCCACTGCCGCATCAACATCCTCGCCATCTGGAATTAACTGATAATCCGGATGAGATAGTTGTCTCCTGCCTTTAAAAACCCCAACCTTGCCGGCAAATAATCCGACTCTGCCAGCTTTTAAATCCTTCTCACGCCATGCTTGATTAAAAAAGGTGAGCGAAAGATTTGCACTGCCATCAGTGACTACCACCTCAAGAATATTCTTACCATTTGCACGCCTGAGTTTTACTGCTTCAATCTGCGCCAAGATAGTTACCTCATCCTCTGCAACCAAGGTTGAAATATCAGTTAATTCACCACGAACTACATAGCGGCGGGGATAATGCCTGAGCAACTCATTTATCGTTGTAACACCAAAAGATTTCTCCAAAACTTGCGCAGTCCGATCTCCCACGATCTTTGTTAATCGGGTTGAAAGATTGGTCATAGTGGAAGTATCTAATGCCCAATGGGGATCTGTGCGTAACTACCCACTGGATTAGCCAATTAATACCCCCGCAAGGTAATCTTTCGCCTCTAATAAGCGAGTGAATCGATAATCAAGGGAGTTAGTAAAGTGTCTTCAGTATGCGATATCTGTGGAAAAGCCCCAAGCTTTGGTAACAACGTCTCTCACTCAAAACGTGCTACCCGTCGTCGCTGGAATCCAAACATTCAAAAGATTCGTACGATTATTAATGGCCAAAGCAAGCGTAAAAATGTTTGTGCCTCATGTCTTAAGGCAGGCAAAGTTTCTCGCTAGTTAGAAATGTTGGTAGCCGGTTTTTTTAACCACATCACCATCTAGTAGCACTTGTCCAGATCCTTCTTCCACTTTACCAACCTGAATTCCAATTCCTTCATGGGCATTTGCCGGTGCAACAGTGGCTAAAAAGAAATGATCCTCGCCCCCAGAAATAATCCAATCTAAAACATCCTCACCTAACTCATTTGCAAGCTCTGCTAAATCCTTGTAGTCAGCAGATTTTTCAATCAACTCTTTACTTAAATTTATATTTACCCCAGATGCTTTAGCAAGATTTTTTGCATCAGTTGCCAATCCATCACTGATATCACACATAGAAGTCGCCACTTTAATCAACTCGGTAGGTGGAAGTAATTTGGGATTTAAGTGAGCCTCAACAACATACCTTGGCCGATCAAGCCCGCGAGTTAAGATTGCTAATCCTGCTGCTGATAATCCTGGTAAAGCACTTAGATAAACCAAATCTCCAACTGTCGCACCTTGGCGAGTAATTGGCTTACCTGAAATTTCACCTAAGGCGGTGATACTCAAACTCATCTTTTGAGCTTTACTCAGATCACCACCAATAACACTGACCTGGTACTTATCGGCAACAGATCTAATTCCTTTTGCTAAATCAGTTATCACTTCAGAGTTATCTACCTCAGTAATCGCAGCTGCAACAAGTAGGTACTTTGGCTTAGCTCCCATGGCATAGATATCGGCCAAATTAGCGGTCGTTAACTTTGCGCCAATTTGAAAGGGAGTTGACCACTCTCGCTTGAAGTGAATATCCTCCACCGCCATATCAACGGTAGCGACCAGTTTATTTTGGGTTGCAGCAACCACCGCTGCATCATCTCCAATTCCTACCTCAACATCACTTTGAAATGCGGTATGGAATAGAAGGCGCAAGCGCTCTATTAGACCTGCTTCAGATTCAATCAATGGCACTCCCCAAGTAACTCGCTATAGGCTACCCTTTAATATCACTACCGTTCATCGTTGAATAGGTATGAGTAAATTGAAAGGCTCAAAATGTCTGTCCAGGCTTATATTTTGATTCAAACTGAAGTTGGAAAAGCCTCAAGTGTTGCCAAGGCTGTCTCAGCCATCGCTGGCGTGACAATCGCTGAAGGTGTAACCGGTCCATACGATGTAATTATGCGAGCAGAAGCTGCAAGCATGGAGGATCTGGGACGTACTGTTCTAGCCAAGGTTCAAGGTGTTGCTGGAATTACTAGAACTCTCACCTGCCCAGTTACCACCTTTTAAAAAAGTTATTTATTGAACTTAGTTGGCTAAAACCAACGAATCATTCCGATAATTCCTGCAGTTGCATAAAAAAACTGCAGGAACAAAATTCCACGATGTTTTCCTAAAAAAGCCCAGACACCAATAAATGCTGAGGATGCAAGCAGCAAAGTAAAACCAATAAATTCAGCGCCTATATTTGCTGCCACCAGCAACGAGTAAACAATTGCAGTTACTACCCCAAGCCATTCAAAAACTCTTGACTTACTTACTTTATTCAAATCAATCCCCCACTACCATCGCTCTTGCGCCAGTGTATTTCAACAGATCACTATAAGTGGTTGGGAAAACAGCGTGTGGATGACCAGCTGCTGCCCAAATGACCTGATAATCATTTAAGGCCTCATCAATTAATGTAAGTGCAGGTTGATTTAACCAACCAATTGGTGCAACTCCACCAATTGAAAAACCTGAAACTTCCTTTACAAAATCAGCATCCACTCGTTCAAGCTTTTCAACCTCTAACTTACTAGCCACCAGATCAGTATCAACACGATGACGACCTGAGGTGATTACTAGTAATGAAGATTGATCGGGTAATTTAAAGATAATCGAGGAGGCTATCTGACCTACTTCAATACCTAAACCTGCAGCAGCTTCGGCAGCACTTTTTGCACTCTCAGTTAAAACCTTAATCTCTCCGGTTAGACCAAAACTTTCTTTGGCAGCAATAACTCTTTTAACTGCAGCTTTTTCTAAGACACCATTCATAACTGTTAGCGAGTAATACTGGCTGAGCGCGTTTGAGCGGTGGTAATTAACTTAGATATTAACTCTTGATAGTTAATGCCATTTTTTTCAATCAACTTTGGGTATACCGATGTTGGGGTAAAGCCAGGCATAG
>Ga0208091_1000119_pt1 | contig 18198 bp, 23 predicted proteins | sample LakMenEpi26Oct12_FD_150736 | JGI IMG/M metagenome (GOLD analysis project Ga0208091, IMG submission 150736) | Freshwater microbial communities from Lake Mendota, WI - 26OCT2012 deep hole epilimnion (SPAdes) | ecosystem: Environmental > Aquatic > Freshwater > Lake > Epilimnion/Euphotic zone ...
TGGATAGAAAATACAACACAAGAATTATTGAAAGAAAAATAATATGTTTAAAAAATGGTTTAATAAAACAAAAATAGGATTACTTCCATATGTAACAGAGCCGCTGTATGGCTTGTCTCCAAGTGATCCTCAAGAATTAGGATGGGAACTTAATAAATTCGATATTCCTAGTTTTTGGACACATAGTCAGGGAGATGGTGTTGTATGTGCTGTATTAGATACAGGATGCGATTTAGATCATCCAGACATACAAAGTAATTTATTAGATGGAAAAAATTTTGTTAATATATCTGAAAAACCAATAGATAAAAATGGTCATGGTACCCATGTGTCATCTACAATAGCAGCTTGTAATAATGGATATGGCATGGTTGGTGTTGCTCCTCAAACAAAAATTATACCAGTAAAGGTTCTTAATGATAGAGGTAGTGGATCTATTAATTCAATTGTAGATGGCATATATTGGAGTGCTGATCAATCTATTGTTAATTTTATGACAATGAGTCTAGGTTCAAGTGGACCAAATTCAGATATAGAAAAAGCTATTAATTATGCTGTTAATAAAGGAAAGATAATATTTTGTGCCGCTGGTAATAGTGGACCAAATTCAGATATAATGTATCCTGCTAAATGTGAAAATACTATGGCTATAGGAGCAATAGATGAAAATTTACGCAGAACGCCATTTTCGTGTAGTGGAGATAGTTTAGATTTTCTAGCTCCTGGTCATAATATTATGGGGTGTGCGCCAAATAAACAATATGCGAAAATGAGCGGAACCAGCATGAGTAATCCATTTGCTGTAGGACTAGCATCTCTCTTATTAAGTTATAATAATAGAAGTAAAAAATATAGATTATCTAGTTATAACGACTATATTGAAGTTTTTAAGAGATCATGCAAGCCATTGAATGATCCAAATTATAGTGATATTAAACAATATCAAGGTTACGGGATTATGTATCCTACTATATGAATTCTTCTATAATTTTATAGAAACTTCTAATTCTTTTAAGTAATTCTAACCCATCCTCTTTTGGCATCGCTCCTGATATATTATTTTCATGCCACCATATATGAAACATTTTATTTTTAAAATAATTTGGATAACTAAAAAATAAACAACTCAGTATTTGTTCTTCGCTATATAAAACAGGCTCATTATCTAATAAAGTATTAGTTAAAATACTAAATTTATCACATATATAATTTATAGATGATAGATATCCTCCAAATAAACCACCAATAATATGATAGCATGATTGACAATCATCAATAAAATATTTGCAAGGAATAGAGGAATCCCAATAAAAATCTCTATTTTCTTTTGCGCATACAAAAACTTGATTATTTGTATAGTTATTTAAATTATTTAATAGTTCATTTGTAAATATATTAGATCCATAATAACTATCAAAATATTTACCAGTATGAATATTTAAATATTTATCTGGAATTAATCCGCTATAGCATAACCCAGCATCAATCCAGTATATATAATCGCAATCATGAGCATTTAATTTAATCCAAGATAATTTTGAATATTGTAATTCAATGCATCTTACTGACTGTTTAGTTGATTCTATATCTTTAATTTTATTTATTTTACTAGAATATTCCGTATTATATAAATCGTATTCTATAGTAGATAATCTATCAACTTTATCTGGATAAAACTCTTGATAAAAAGTATCAATTTTATTTTTATCATTAGTATATACTATAAATTCTGCATTACTAATATTCATGATGCTATTTAAGCTATATAAATAATGATCATTACGTCCTGGACGACCACCAAGAGATGTTCCATAAAGATCAAAATATATTGCAGATACTATTTTAGTTTTCATAGTTTTTAAGAGATTGACATAGATCGTAATCAAGCATTCGTGATTCTAGTTTTATAGGACAGTATACATTCCAGTTATATGTCATAAGATAATGATTAGTGTCATATGTTTTATTGATATCTGAAAAATCTGGTCTTTGTACTACTATAGGTAATATTCCACAAAAGCTTTTAGTATTGGGATATATTATTTTATCAAAATATTCATCAATAGCCATTTGTTGATGAGAATTATGTACAAATTTATTAGTATCCCATTCAATTATATATTCACATGCTTTTTTTGTTAAAATAAATCCACTAGTACCAAATATTCCTCTATGTTTTGTAGGATCTTTTTCAGGAACATTAGTTAAATCAAGAAGATATTTATTATATTGATTTAATGGCCTATGTATAGAAGGCGCAAGGTGAAAAATATCCCAATCTAAATTAGTATTAAATAATTCATTATCAATATTATCTAGTAATTCTTTAGCATATGGCATGAAACTAATGTCGTCTTCCATTACCATTGCATAATCATAATTTTCTTCAAGAATTATTGAGGATAATTTTTGATGGGATTGCGCACATCCAATATAGCTATTGGTATCAATACCAGAGAACCTATGATATTTCCAACCAATATATCTCATTTCTTTATCAAAAGAATGTAATCTATCTTGTCTACGATCTAAATTAATAACAAATTTTGGAATATCTTTAATAGTTTTCATATTTTTTACACACATAATCAATAATTAAATCATTATGATTGGTATATCCTTTTCTATGCGCAAAAATTATACTATTATTTTCTAAAGCTTTTTCTAAATTTCTATTAATATCTGTCCAATATCCATATCTATCTATATCGTATCTTTTACATTTATATCTTGATGCTAGAATAGACAGGACGCTTTGATCGTGTCTATGGTTGCTTTCATACCCATCAATACACCCTTCCACTTGAGAATAGCCCCATGCTTCTTTAATTAAAGGTGTATAGACACCATCTGTTTTAAACCCAACAAGCCCAGACCACAACTGCTTATCATTTAGTTCATCTTCTGTGGCTTTCATAATATCTATACATTTTTGATGAGTATAGTTTTTATTTAAATGAACATCTCCAACTAAAAATATGTCTTCTTTATCAATAATATCAAAAATTGATTGTATAGAATCTAAGGCACAGGCTCCGGCGTCCAACCATAAAACTTTTTTAGCCGATGCTATCGAATCAAAAAGAGTAAACATTTTTAAAAAATGACATTTTGTTTTAACTGTAGATATAGACTCATAGATATCAAAATTTTCAGAAATATTTTTTACTACTACTTTTTTATAAGATCTTAATCTTTGTATCTCTGATGAATCGAGACCAAAATCATATACAATAATAGCATCTATTATATTATAACTATATTTATGTATGCTATTTATAAGAGTAAGAAGCGATATAAAATATGGACTATTAGCTCCTGTTATAATAATATTATTGTGCATAGATGTTTATAATTTTTTCTGGGTGCATATATGTGTGAGCTATTGCAAAATTATTTTTTATTGACTGTATTTTTGATAAATATAATTCTTTCGATAGATTATTTATTATAGAGTCTATAGACGATGAATCTTCAAATAGTATTATTCCATTTATATCAAAATAATTTATTATTGATTTATTTCCATAATAAATTGGTATGGTTCCAGTTAAAAAACAATCTAGTAGTTTTTCACTAAAATAATCAGTATCTGGAGAAAATAGATGTTGTGGACCTTCATTTTCCATAGTAATAGAAAACATATAATCTTTTAGAGCATCAACCTTAAACTCTATAGGATTATTAACGCCAGATCCAAAGAAATCAATAAAAGATTTATTTTTTAAATTTTCGTATACTACTGATCTTAATCTATGTCCAGCATTCCACTGTTTATCAGAAAAAATCATACTACACATTTTATTTTTTAGATATATATCAATATCTTGTTCTCTTAGCCAAGTTCCTCCGTGAGGCACAAATTGAAAATTTGGAATTCTTTCGTCCAACCATTTATTATATGAAAAAACTAATTTGAATTTATTAAAAAATTCTGGTTTAGTAATTTTTATATAATTATCGCCATTGACTATAGGCGGCTCAATAATCCATGCGTAATTTTCTTTTGTAGAATCTATATTATCTAAAAAACATAATCTATCTGTATAGATGGCAATATCATAGTCATTGCAATCTCTAGACCATCCAGTTTCGTAGTTAATATATCTAGATAAATTATTTTGACCTATTAGATTTTCATCTATAAATTTTATTTTTTTCATAAATATCCAATTATGGGTTCCGCCCATCCTTTGCTAATACTATGAGGCCAAACTATCCAACTAGTCGGTTTGACACTTGTTTGAAATTCTCTCCATATTTTACAGTATCCATCAGGATCATTTTTTACTCTTAGAATTTCATCTTTATCTGCATCTTTTCTGAAAATATCTTCACCTTGATTATCTTTAAAAGCAACTGCCCAAAAATCATAATCACTTTCTGGAACTTGACCATATTGAATATCAATACAGTGTTTAAATATACTCATTAAATGAGTTTGAAATTCTTTATGAGATAAATTAGATAATTCTGGATCAGGCGGTGGCTTATGATCTTGTACCCTCTGCGTGATACCTCTTTTACTAAAACATAATCCAGAATATAGTTCATAGTCTTCAAGAGATCTAATTTTACCAAAACCATATGGTCCAAAATCTATATCATTTATTTCGCCGTCCATACCAAATAATTTTCTATTTCTAAGATGGCTCTTAGAGTTTCTATCGCCCCAAACTTTATCATCATCCCATTGTTTTGTGCGTCCTTTTCTTGTATATTCATGCCAAACCAAGACCTTGTGTGGATGAAATATATCATAACCATGAGTAAAAGCTCTAACTGCAATATTTATTTCTTCACCATGAAAATAATAATTAGGATCATGAGGAACCTCTTTGCAAAATTCTCCAACAGTAAATGCAAAATGAGCACTATAAAATCTACCAGGTAATGGTTTAGTCTTATCGTCCCAAATATCAAATGATGCAGGCAAAAAGAATACGGCCCCTTCTGGTATAAATCTGTCAAAATTCATTTTCCAAGGCTCTTGAATACGGGCGCCAGGATCATTATCCGGATCAAAACTAGGAATATATGATGTAATTAATGGTTTTTTATGTCCTTCTTTTTGTAAATCTTTTAACATATCAATTAATTCACTATCCCAATTTTCTACAAATCTATGATGGCTATCAAGTTGTAGTGTATATTTTTCTCCATCATACAGAGATTGAACCATATTTCTTGCCCAACAAACTCCTTGACTCTCATTATATGGAATATTTAATATTTTAAATCTTGGATCATTTATATAATCGTCTAATTTATCCCAAGAATCTTGTTCCGCATGTTGCCAACAGATTCCTACTCTTAGATTTTCTGGATATTTTGCTTTGTTAAGCATATCTTTTAGTGTAGGCAATAACTGAGGATCTCTATAAGAAGCTATCTGTATAAATATAGTATTATTTTTTGATTTTTTATTTTTCATTATTTTATATCCTGTTTATTATTTTAATAGCAGCAGAAGCCCATCCATCGCGCCAGCCTACTGTTGATAATGGTTCAAACTCAATATTGTATAAATTTACATAATCTAAAAGAGCTTTAAATGAATAATTTTCCCATCCAGGTAAATTGTAAAAATCGTCGAATACTAAAACAGCCCCATTTAAAAAATAACTGTGCATTTGTTTCAAAGCAAAAAATGTCGGTCTGTATAAATCCATATCAAAATGCACAAAAGAAATTTTTTTATTATTAGTTTTGAGAAATTGTTCTATTGTATCTTCTATATTTCCAACTATAAATTCTGTATTATATGTATTATTTGGTACATAATCTAAAGAAAATGTTCCTTTTGCATATAATATATCTCTATCATTAATCATCCAGTCTTCCGGTAATCCAGTAAATGTATCAAATCCATATAACTTAATATTATTTGGTAGCGAAGAGCGTATACAATTAAAGGTATTTCCTGTAAAAACCCCAAGCTCCATAAATAAATAGTCTTGAGATTTTGATGAATTGGATAAACAATAGTCTAGATACGGATAAAGATCATTGTCTGAAGATTTTTTATCAAAATGCACAACAGAATTATTTTTAATAAATCTATCAGCTAGTTCTTGGTCATACATTAATTTTCTCTTCTTTCATTATGATTATAAAAATGAACTCTGTTATGTGTTATAGGACTTGCCAATAAAATAGCTGGTTTGATTTTATTTTCTACTGTTAATGTATATATATGACTCATCCATGTTTGCTCAAAAGGATGATCCCACTTAACGTCAAGAAAGCATTTTTGATTACCTTCCTGATCTATAATATGTGGCCAATTGCTGTAGTAAATCTCTCCTTCAGCATAAGGTAGTCCATCGATACTTTTGATATGAGTAAATTTAGTTAGTGGTTTTTTTTGTATTCGACCAAAATACTTTAACTTTAATTCGCTTGGCACATTATGCCAACTCCACTGATCTCCATTATGGCCATAAAATTCACTAAAACTAAATTTAAGAAAATCATATTCTTCTATTTTCATTATCTTAATAACACGATTAAATAAGTTACTTATATTTTTATTAAATCCAAAACTACAATTATTATTCAAATCCAAAAGCATATCGTCTTCGAAAAAAATCATATACTTAGAACCAGAATCAGAAAAATGTTCAGCAGCAAACTGTCTAGATCCACAAACACCTTTATTGCCGTATTTTAGATGTTCTGAAAAGTTGTATTTAGAGCATATCTCATCATATTTAGAAAATAATTCAGATTTTGTAGAATTATTTAATAATACCTTATCTGTTTTATATATAAAATCATTATCATAGTCTTTAAAACTTTGTAAAACCATTTCCAGTTGTTCTGGAGAATTAAAAGCATTGATGTATAGTTTTATGTTTTGATTACTATGTTGTTTACGATTTTTTGTTTTCTCTTCTATTTGTATATTGGTATTATCATTTTTTAATTTTTCAAAAAAAGTATTTATTAAACCATTACTCTCTATCATTTCATGATGATATATATCGGGATCTTTATATGTCATTATAGTAAAAATACTTTCTTCTGTTCCCATAAGATCTTGTGATAAAGTATCATTAAGTAATGAATAGTATAGATTATTAGCTGATGATATATAATCTATATGGCCTCCAAAAAAACCGCCCCTAGCAACCCTATTAACATTGTTATCGCAAATTTTATTCATATGATGAATATTAAATCCATGTATTTCTGTTGTGGTTTCATATGGAAAACAAATAAATAAGAATTTTTTAACAACATTTTCTAATTTATGAAGCACCTTATCATGGCTAAAATATCCGGCATGAACAGTATTTGTTATTCCTCCATCAAGCCAAAAAATATACTCGGTATTGAACGGATTAAATATCTTTGCATTATGAAGCAGAAATAACTTGCTCATTACCATAGGATTATAATACTCTAATCTAGCCTGAGTACTATCCCTTAACCACCCAACTTGATTTAGCCAGTCTTCTTTTTGTCTTATTTGTTGAATTTTATCAAAAAATGGAAAAAAATTACCTTTAAATTCTTCTTTTGAATGATAATAAACTCTGGTATTTTCCTTATTCCTATATTGATAAACTAAGTTTTCATGATTTTTATCTATAAAAACTATCAAAGGAACATCGCTTGGTAAATTTTTAAGCAGATTAGTGAAATTATCTATATAATGATCGAAAGATCTTCCCCAGCCATCACCTAGAGAATCTCTACTAAGATCCCATATCCCTGTTACTATAGTAGAGTTTATCATTATTATCAGACTCAAGAGACTATATCCACCCCGTCTGCACCAATAATAAGTAGAATCTTCATTTTGTCAATGTCCAAAAAAAGCTAAATGGTGGTTGACACGATACTTTTTTGGTGTATTATACGATTGTTACACGACGAGTATTATGAAAACAATGCCAAATTTCGATAACGATTTTTCAAACGATAAAGAAAAAAGAAGAGAACAGTTTAAAAAGAAAAAAGATCATTTTCATCAATTAAAAGATGATGATGATTTAAGAAGAAAAAATATTTCTAAAAAAGAACTAAAGAAAATAAAAGAAAGTTACGAAGAAGAAGAATGGGAAGATTGGGACAGATATTATAATCATTGATATAAAATGAAATACATAGAGGAACTTCAGATAGGGGATTGTTTTCAATTAAATTCTAGTCATTTTATAATAACTAGTGACTTTAAAAAAGATGGCAAGAAACTTTGTATCGATTTAAAAACAGGATACGGTAAATGGATCAGCCCAATAGATATGGTAGAAATCATCGATATTTTTACCTTAGATAAAGACAGTAATGTTATCGCAATAAAAGAAAGAAAAAAGGATAACTAAAATGCCAAATCAAAAAACAATAAAAAAAGAACCATATGTTATATCTAGTAAAAATATATTTGATATTATACTTCAAAGAGTAAAGAGTAAAGAAAATGGAGCAACAGTATTTGTTCCTCATGTTTGTAATAATGTAGATTTTTTTGATGCTGGATTTGCTGCACAGGTTGGAGAAAAATATCCTATAGTAAAAACAGATTATCATTTACTTGGTAGGAACTTTCTAGCAGTAAATTTAGGATATTCTCAAATTATTAAAGTATATGAAGAACCGCAATATCGTCATAAATTATTTTTTGTTAATATGATTGCGCAAAATGGAGTAAGAAATTTTACTAATCAAAGACCATTGAATTACTTTGCATTGGGACAAAGTATGTATAAAGTATCTCAATTTATCCATATGAACACAGGATTCTTGAATAAAAACGAAAAAATAGAGATACATTGTCCAAAATTCGGTAGTGGACTAGCTGGTGGTAATTGGAACTTTATTAGCGAATTAATAAATGATATATGGGGTAAATTTTTTGTTACGGTATATAACCCATTGAAATCATGAATATAATTAGTTTTAGTCTTTGGGGAAATAATCCAAAATACACTATTGGCGCTATAAAAAATGCTGAATTAGCTCAAAAGATATACCCTAATTGGATTTGTAGATTTTATTTAGACAATACTGTTCCAAATGAAATAATAAGCCAATTACAGTCCTTATCTAATACAGAAGTAATAAATAAGAATATATCTGGTAATTGGACCAGTATGTTTTGGAGATTTGAGTCATCATACGACAAAAATGCCAAAATAGTTGTTTTTAGAGATACAGATAGTAGACTTTCTAATAGAGAAAAAATAGCTGTTGATGAATGGATAAATAGTGATAAGACTTTTCATATTATGAGGGATCATCCATATCATAAGTTTCCTATACTTGGTGGAATGTGGGGATATAAAAATAATAATAAATATCCTATGCAAATATTATTAGAATCTTTTAATAAAACAAATACCTATGGCACAGACTATAGATTTTTTGCTGAAGAACTTTATCCGTTAATAGGAAACGATAAATTAGTACATGATGAATTTTTTGATAAGAAGCCATTTCCATGTCTTAGACAAGGAACAGAATTTGTTGGAGATGTATTTGATGAAAATAATTTACGACATCCAGAATATCAAAAATACATATGAATCCTCGAACCTCTTTCGGTTTTAATACTTTCTGCACCGAGCAGTGGCTACCATTAATTAAAATTTTAATAGATTCTATATCCTCTTTTAGTAAACACCCAATAACTGTTAATTGTATCAATTTCAAATACGATTTCAATAACGATCTAGTTAATTCTGTATCAATATATGATTCTAACATAAGAAGTTATAGTCATATTTATAGATATAAATGGTCTAGTTTATTAGATACTCCATACGACACAACGGTAATGCTAGATGGAGATATGATAGTTTTACCAGGTATAGATAATCTATTTTATGACCATTCTGCTTATTTAAGCACCCTCAATTTTCCATTATTTGCAAAACATCCTCATAATCCTTTCACAAATCCTGTTCATGCTCAAAATTTAAAAAATATGATGTCTATATTTACGACTAACGAACCAAGTATGCCATATGTTTATGCTTGCGGCGTTATTGGTAAGCATCATATAAAATTTGTTAAAGAGATTGTTGATACTATTGACTATTTTCATAGTCATAATGCTATACCATACATAGAAGACGAGGGAATACTAAACTGTTTATTAAGTAAATATAAAATATCCTATGATCTAGGATATATTTTTTTTCCAAATAGTACTTTGTATAATGCTTATATTAATAATAAAATCGATACAGATCAAGAGCTATATGACACATATACAAAATTTAATTGTCCAGTAAAATTTTATGCTTTACATGGATGTAAAAATCAATCACTAGCATCGGATATGCTATCCACAATCAAAGAAAAAACTAAAAATAATGAATAAAATTCTACTTCATCATCATCTTGGATTGGGCGATCATATTATTTGTAATGGACTAGTAAGATTTTTATCAATAAATACTAAAATAGATTTATTTTGTAAAGATCAAAATTTAAATAATATTAAATTAATGTATAGTGATAATAAAGAAATTAATGTTATCGGAATATATAATGATTTTGAGGCTGAACGAATAGCAAATGGTAGTCAGAATTATATTAGACTAGGCGTTGGATTAAACCATAACTATCCAAGGGATATGGAGACTCAGTGGGATAAAGTTTTTTATTATCAAATGAATGTAGACTTCGATCATTCTTGGATATCTTTCAAATATAATAAACCAATATCACAAAATCCAGTGCCTAGCAAACCCTACAGTTTTCTGTGCAATCAAGGTTCAGACGGTATAGATCGGCTTGATTATACAAAAATAGACCATTCTTTACAAAAGGTTTATAGTAATAATGGTAATTTTTTTGACAATATAGATCTTATACAGAACGCAACAGAAATACACTGTATTAATTCTTCTTATATACATCTAATAGATAGAATAGAAACACCCGAAAACACTAAACTAGTATATCATAAAAATTTTATGTATAAAAATCATAGTGACTTTATTTTGAAAAAAGATTGGATAGTAGTATGACCATTTTTTGCATAAATATAGGAGATATAAAGTATTCAAAATATTCCCTACCTTTAATTGAATCATTATGTAAATATAATAATATTAATCTGTTTGTTTTGGATAAAAATATATCTCAAAATATCTATGATGCGCATCCATCGTGGCTTAAACTATTTTGTCATTCTTTAGTTGAAGATGATTTTATCATATGTTGGGATCTAGATTTAATTCCAACAAAATTATATAATATAAAAAATATGTTAGATACAGACAATATCAATTTAGCATACGATCAATCTTATGTAAGAGAAAACTTTACTTTTAATGGTAAATTCAAATATAATTGTGGATTATTCGGTATTCCTAAAAAGAATCAACAGTGGCTAGAAAGTATTTATTCCAAAGCTAAAAATTCTAATTATCCATCATATGAACAATATCATGTAAATGATTCAATTTTTGATAATAAAATAACAGTATCAAATATAGATACAAAACTAAATATGATGTATGATGGTTTTCCAGTTGATGAAAAAAATACAAACTATAACATACACTATACCTGGAAAGTTATGTCTGAGGGACACAGAACAGACTTAATTATTAGTCATTACAATAAATTTTATAATCAATTAATAATATCATGAATATATATAAAACAAGAAATGATTTCATCAGCACTTTCGATCAAAATCTTATTATGTGTGAGATAGGGGTGTTCAAAGGTGATTTTTCACAGATACTTTTCAATACATCTCCAAAGGAATTACATCTAATTGATCCTTTTATAGGTAGTTTTTGGTCAGGAGATAAAGATGGTTTAAATATGCAATATGCCAATTTAGAAATTTCTTATCAATATTTAAAAAATTTATATTCAAATTATGATTATGTACGTATTCATAAAGGATATGGTCAACATATACTTCAAAAATTTTCTGATCATTATTTTGATTTTATGTATATAGATGCAGACCATACCTATGATAGTGTTAAGAATGACTTAGAAATATGTAAGAAAAAAACTAAAATAAATGGAATAATATCAGGACATGATTATGATAATAATAAATTTCCAGGAGTAGTTCGAGCAGTTAATGAGTTTTGTTCTAAGTATAATCTTAATATTTTTGCTCTTACACAAGACGGTTGTCCAACTTTTGGAATAATTAATATATGAGTTATAAAATACTTGTCTCAAATGGAGAAATTATTGACAAATTTTCTATATTAGAAATTAAAGTATTTAAAAGCCAAAATATTCTACAGACCCAAAACATACAAAAAGAAATAAATGAACTTCTACCATATATAAATATCATATGTAATAAACAAAATATTAAAAATATATATCAAAAACTTAAAAATGTTAATAATGAATTATGGGCAGTAGAAGATAAGTTAAGAAAAAAAGAACAACAAAATATTTTTGATGAAGAATTTATTAGTTTAGCTCGTAATGTATATAAGCTGAATGATAAAAGAGCAGAATATAAAAAAGAAATAAATTTATTAACAAAATCTATCTTAATAGAAGAAAAAATATATGAACCATACTGATTTTTTAGAACATAATAAACTTTCCAGTTTACATGATGGAAAAACTGTATTTTTTTGTAAAACAGATTATCTTTTACAAGATTTTGAAACTATTACTAAATTAGATAATGAAGTTGTTTTGATCACAGGTAACTCTGATTATCCCATAACGGACCAAATAGTATCTTTAGCTCCAAAAAATATTAAAAAATGGTATGCTGTTAATGCTCTTACCTATAACAATATGGTAGAGCCCATTCCTCTTGGGTTAGAAAATCAATATTTTTCAATAAGAGATGGTCATGGAATAGGATATCCAGACAGGGCTGGTCTAAAAGAATCTATACTACAAAATCTAGACAAAAACCATATACCAACTCAATTCTTATATTGTAATTTTAATATTACAACAAATCCGGCATACAGACAAAAAATATACGATATGACCAAACAATCAAAATATATCACTCTAGATAACCCAACATTAACTCTACATGATATGTTTCAAAAAATACAAGATCATAAAATGGTTCTTTGTCCAGCTGGTAATGGTATTGATACTCATAGATTATGGGAAGTACTATACAGCAATAGAATACCTGTAACTATTAATATTAATAATTATGCAATATATAAGTTATATAAACAATTGCCTATTATTATTTTAAATACTATTGATGATATACTAAATTATGATCTAATAAATCAAGAATATCTTAAAATTATAAATACTAAATATAATTTAAATTTATTATCTATTAACTATTGGATAGATAGGATCCAAAATAATGTCTAATAATATTTTAATTCTCGGCAATGGTTTTATTGGCTCAAATTTATACTCATATTTTTCTCAATATGATAATACTATCGTAACCAATAGACATACTTTCGATATAACACGTTCTGAAACATATAATAATGTGCCATGGTCACAATTTAATACTATTATATATACTATTGGAATAAAAGATGTTCCATATTGCGAAAAGCAGCCAGATATAGCATTTGATATTAATGCTAATTATATTTCTAATATATTTTCTTTAATTAATGCACAAACTAAATTTATTTATATATCAACAGATTATGTATTTGATGGAATTAGTGGAAATTATAAAGAAGATTCAGAAACTAAACCAACCACGATCTATGGATGTTCAAAATTAAAAGGAGAATTAATAAGTCGTCAACACGATAATTATATTGTTATTAGAACCTCTGGTGTTTATGGAAATGGTTGTATGTGGCTTAGTAAACTACTATCATCACTTGACAGTTCTCAAAAAATTGAGTGTTATACAAATATTTACAACACGCCAACTTATGCTATGAATTTAGCAGAAATGATTAAAAATCTTATTAATGAAGATTTTACAGGAACAATTCATTTGGCTGGTTCAAGTGTGGTTAATAGACTTGATTTATACACAACAGTCGCTACTATATTTGGTAGAGACACTAGTATTCTATATGGTGGACAGTCAACTAATAATAGATTTCCCAATAACTTATCATTATGTAATAAGAAATATGCTACATTATTTAATCGTTCGCCAGATGATATACGCACAGGTCTATCAAGACTAAAATCTAATTATGCGTATTAATATTATATCAACATCAACATCGTCCCTAAATACCTCTAACAATGGGGCTAATGTACAGGGCGACGAAATGGTTGCCAGGGCATGGCACAAGTATATGTCCAGAGATAGCAGAGTATCTGAGATCTACTTAAATGGATCAACAGACATATCATATGATGTTAGTATTGCTTTTAGTCCATTGGTTGAATGTACTAGTGGATACAAAGTATTATATTTACAAAACGTTTTTCCAAAACCGCATTGGCCCGGAACAGTAGGTATATTCCATTCTGTTACCAACAACTATAATAATTTCATCTTTCCGTCCGATGGTTTAAAAAATGAATGCCACAGTGACGGTCTTGTATGTCAATTTGCTGTAGATGAAGAGATATTTTACCCAAAACAGCCAGCTGATAATTTACGCCACAATCTTTGTTTTGTTGGCAATAATATTCGAGATGCTGTTAGTTTAAATAAATATTTATTATGTGTAGCTGATATGGGCTTAGTTATTTATGGTAATCCACAAGGATGGAATTCAAATTTATGCCACGGTAAAATAAGTATCGAAGATGAAGCCACACTCTACTCTTCTGCAAAAATCTGCCTCAATGCTCATCTTACTGAACATTTAAATTACGGATCATTCAACTTTAGAATTTTTAATATTTTAGCATGTAAGGGTTTCATAATATCAGATTCATCTATTTTTTTGAATCATGAATTTTCTAATTCTATAGTATTTACTGAAGGTTTTTATGATTTGAGAGAAAAAATATCTTTTTACCTAAATAATCCAGATGAAACACTTCCTTTTAGAGAAAATGGTTATATGCATGTTTTAAAATATCATACATTTAAACATAGAACAACATCAATCATCGACTGGCTAGAAAGACTAATATGAAAATTTTATTTGCTAATATACCCAACATAAAATATATTGATGGACAAATACATACTGGACCGAATGCTGGATCTAGATGGCCATGGACTAATGCGGGAGGACATTTCCATGGATATGCTCCATTTCCATTTTGGCTTGGCTGGGCAGCTAAATATGTAGAAAGCCATGATTTTGAAGTATATTTTTATGATGGAGTAGCTCTTAAACATAATAATTTAGAAATAACTAAACAAGAAATTATATCACTTAAACCAGATATTATTTTTTATGATGTCGCAACTCCTACTTTTACTATAGTTGATGGAGTAGCTAAAGAATTGAAGGATCAATTAAATTGCGTAAATGTATACTGTGGTCCACATATGAAAACTTATGCAAATGACTGTATGTTATTGGATCATGTAGATTATTGTATAATTGGAGAGTATGATATCCCAGCACTTAAAATTTGTCAAAATCCAAATATTGAACAACAAATCTTTAGATTTGAACATCTAAAAAATATAGACACTTTACCTAATGGACAAAATTTTGTTCCATATAGACCATTAGAATATATACAAAATTACTACGATCCAAGCATGTCCACACAGCCCATACAATTAACCATCAGCGCTTCTAGAGGATGTCCTTTTAAATGTACTTATTGTCAATGGCCAAATGTTATTAATAATGGACAATATAGAGCTAGATCAGCAGTTATGGTAATAGATGAAATCAAACAAATGCAATATATTTTAAAAGAAAATCTTAGAAGTATTTTTTTTGATGATGATACATGGAATCTGGGCCCAGGTAGAATATCAAAAATATGTGATGGTCTAAAAGAAATAGGTCTGCCGTGGACAATGATGGGTAGAATAGATACGAGTAAACCAGAGCTATATGATAAAATGGTGGATTCTGGTTGTGTTGGTATGAGATTTGGCATTGAAACATTTAATCAGGAACTATCTGATAATGTTAAAAAACATATGAATACTAAAACTGCTTATGATAATCTAAAATATTTAGTTACTAGATTCTCAAATATGGAATTTCATTTTACTACCATGAAAAATTTTCCAGGAGAAAAAACAGGATCATGGGAAAAAGATCAAGAGATACTTCAAGACCTTCAACGAATTGGTAGGCAAAATAATAATACTGTTCATTGGCAAATTAGTGATTGCATACCCTTCCCTGGAACAGAATTATGGGAGGAACTAGTAGAACTCGGACACGGAGATACTCTTAAAGACTTTAGTTTATATGATGGTAGTCCAGAGCATAATGGAGCATTAGAAAAAACTGTAGGCTGGCTAGGAGAAAATTACAAACCTAAATATTCAGAATACTCTAAGGATGGAAGTCCAACAAACTTTCCTAGGGAATAACTATATGCTAGCATTAACAATGAAACAAAGTGCTGAATGGATAGAATCTATCATATTACATATGATTAAAAATAAGATAGATATGTCACGTGTTGCTATAAATATAGGGGCTAATGATGGCATAACTTTAGATCCACTACATTTATTATATCTAAAAAATGACTACACTGGTTTGTGTATAGAAGCAGATACATCTACAGTAGCAAAATTAAAAAATAACTTACCAAAAACAGTAGATATATTACATTCATTTATAACTCCAAATGATATTTTAAATATTCTTGATAAATATAAAAATATTGATATTATATCTATAGATATTGATAGTTTTGATTATTGCATACTTGAAAAAATAATAATCCTAGAACCTAAAATTATTATAATTGAACTTAATGAAAATATTCCCCCAGGAATAACATATTATGCTAAGTATGGAGAAGATTATGATTATTCTATTCATGGATCTTATCAATTATTTGGTTGCAGTTTAGACGCCGTGACTGAATTGGGTAAAAGATATTCATATAGTTTATTAAAAATGGAATGGAATAATGCCGTATTAATAAATAATAAATTTACCCACTTATTCGAATTGCCTTCATCAAATCTTCAAGCATATGATATGGGGTACTATTATAGAGAAAATAGACACAATGTTTTCTATTGGAAAGGCGAGGAGGCATTATGCAGAGAAATGACCCTGACAAAAGCAATGGAATACTTACGATCCTTTTTTGCTAAAGATTTAGACAAAATATTTTTAAACTATACAAATTTTAAAGATTATATTAAATGATGAATCATACATTTATTTATAATAAATTAATTTCTGATATAATTTTAATTAAAACTCAAATTTATGAAGATCATAGAGGAACACTTTATGAGACTTATAATAAAGAACTATTTGTTAAAAACGGTATACCCGAAATAGTTCAAGAAAAATCATCATTCTCAAAATATAAAGTTTTAAGAGGATTACACTATCAAAAAGATCCTTATGGACAAGGCAAAATTATTAGATGTAATAGAGGTAAAATTTTTGACGTTGCTGTTGATATTAGAGAAAACTCAACAACATATAAACAATGGGTTTCATATGAATTATCAGAATCTAATAAAGATATGGTATATATACCACCAGGATTTGCTCATGGAATATTAGTATTAAGTGAGGATGGTGCAGACTTTAGCTACTTTACAACAGAAAAACACTATCCAGAATATGAAACGGTAATAAAATACGATGATCCAACAATAAATATAGATTGGCCAATTAAAGATGTAATTCTATCAAATAAGGACAAAGGAAACAAATGAAAAATTATAGATGCTCTTCTTTTTGTTCCTTATATAAAGGTGAAAAATTTGTTCAAGGATATCTGGAAGATATGTTAAAACAATCTATCTTTGATGATATTGAATTTATCTTTTTAGACTGTGCTTCTCCAGAAAATGAAAAAGACTTTATTTTACCATTAACTGAAGAATATTCAAATATAAAGTATCATAAACTAGATAGCGATCCTGGCCTATATGCAGCATGGAATATAGCTATTAAAATGTGCTCATCAAATTTAATAGGAAACTGGAATATTGACGATAGAAAAAATATAAATAGTTTTGAAATACTGGTTAAGTGTTTTGATAGAGATCCAGATTTAGACGTAGCATACGGACTAACATACGTATCAACAATTGCTAACGAAAAATATGAAAATAATGATTATAGTCAAATTTATCCTTATCTTCCACATAGCTTTGAGAATCTTTTAAGAAATAATAGTCCTCATTGTATGCCACTATGGAAAAAAAGT
>Ga0208091_1000123_pt1 | contig 17889 bp, 25 predicted proteins | sample LakMenEpi26Oct12_FD_150736 | JGI IMG/M metagenome (GOLD analysis project Ga0208091, IMG submission 150736) | Freshwater microbial communities from Lake Mendota, WI - 26OCT2012 deep hole epilimnion (SPAdes) | ecosystem: Environmental > Aquatic > Freshwater > Lake > Epilimnion/Euphotic zone ...
ATAACTACTGGCATTAATAGACCCGGAGAAATAAGTCAAATATGGAAAATAATAATTACCAGGGTCGGTGGGGTCATCTCTTTTTAATTGAAATGTATATGTACATGGTACATTATAATGTGGATATTTTAATACTTGACCAGGAAATCTTTCAATAACTCTCCATTTCATCCAATTCTCAAAAAATGCACTATCACTTTTTACAAATAATGGATTTGATTGAGCAATTATAGTTTTTCTATATTGTGCGTATGTTAATGTATCATTAATTATGTTTCCATTTTGGTCTATATAATTAAAATAACATGTTCCCAATTCAATATTTCTAGGATATTCTACTTCTATATACCAAGCTTCTGGTCCTGTTTTTGGAGGTGCACTTATACAACAAGTTCCTGACCCACTTAATTCAGCCGTGCAAAAGAAAGATGCACCCGCTTGTAATATAGCTCCCTTTTCAGTTGCTGTGTTTGCTTCAGCATCTAAACAAACTGGTACTATAACTCTACCAGCTATACTACTAGTTGTATAGGTTATAGCATTATAATTGTAATTAAAATTACCCGCAGCGTTTGCAAAATACATTGCTTTCATATGTGGTATTCCACCACCCGGTGATTGCCAATAAGAAACTGGAATATACATAATTAAACTAAATTTTTGATACTAACTGCATATAAAGATGATGTATCAAACGAAACGAATGATAATATATCTTGTGAATTTGCAAATACTGATGCTGAATAATCCGAACCTGTTGGAAATAATATATTAGATGAATAGTTTAAACTACCTGTTGGTGATTGTTGTTTAACTAATAATTGAATAGTTTGGCCTGATTGTATATTTGTAGGATTCAAAAATGTTACAGATGAAGTTGGTAAAGTTAATACAAAAAAGTTTCCTAAACTTAAATCCATACTAGCAGTTTGAGATACAACACTCAATGTTGTGGTTATACCTCTAACGCTTCCACTAAATGTTGAATTTCCTATTACATTTAACTCAATTGCTGCAGATGATGAAAGTGTTAAACTACCTGTGATAGTTTGATTTCCAATAAAATTATTACTTCCTGTTGTTGCGAATGATGCTATAACTTGATTTGTAGATTGTGTATATGCATTAAACGAAGAAGTATTTAACTTTTGGTTAATTTGATTTTGTAAGAAAGATGCAGTTTGAGTTAATTCAGCTTGTGTAGCAAAGTTAGTATCTAACGATTGACTCCAAATCTCCAATTGGTCTAATCTCAAATCAACAGATGCAGAAAATGTTGTATTTAAATAAGATGCGGTTGCTTCTACTGCATCCAATCTACTATCTACTGATGTTGAAAATGGAATATATAAAGATGCAGTTGCTTCAACTATATCTAATCTTGCATCTACACTTTGAGAATAAGTAGTTACATTACCAATTCCACTAATTGTAGAGGATGAAATGTTACCTAATACATTTAAGTCACCTGTAATACCCATAGAACCCGTCAAAGAACTGCTTCCTGACATTATAATACTTCCGTTGAGTGTTTGTGTATCTGCAGTGCTATCTCCCAAAATATTAGACCCAGATGAGAATATGACAGAACTACTTTCTATTGTAGTTACTATCTTAAATGCACTAATTGTACCACTAACGATTAAATCATTTGTGATAAACATATTAGATGCAGTAATTGCATTTGATATTGCTAAACTACCTGTTAGATTAGTTGCTCCACTAACTTCTAAATTACCATTTACTCTTACATTATCATTTACTGTCACCTTACCTTCTATGTCAAATGCACCACTAACAATAAAGTCACCACCAACACTCAAATCACCATCTAATGAAGCACTACCAATTGAATTAAGATACAATCCTAATCCATTACCAAATCCATCTTCAATTTGCGTTAATGTTACAGATGCAGTATTGTTACTACCAAAGTGTAATAAACTTTGAAATGATGATGAAATATATAAGTTACTTAAACTTCCCATTTATTTTTATTTTATAATTTTAATCGTATTGCCACTTTCTAAATGCTACATCCGTTCCTAATCCCCATTTTTGTGGTGTGGTATTCCATATTTGTGGATTTGCCCACAATAAACAATAATCACATGTCACAAAATTATCATATGGTAATTCCAATACTGGTAAATTAACATAATCAAAATCATCTTCTCCACTAAATGTACCTACAATCGTGTAACAATGATAGTCATAGTAAGTAGTTATGTCTCCTGATGAATTAGGAAATGGTCTACTCATAAAGACTTGACCTATACTTCCAGTTTCATCCAATACTGCTTTATACCTATCACCACCTACACAATCTTCAATTATATACCCACTACCTGACGGATTAATTAAAAAAAAAAGACAACGATTTTTATCATTGTGGGTCGTTAACTCAAAGGTTGCAACCCATCCGGCCAATCCATTATTGAACTGGTCAGAGAATGCCGAACAATTTATGTCTCCGTTTATCTCAAATCCTGCAACTCCTCTTTGCGTATATGAAGTTAAGTCATTTAAGATACCCAATGTGTTTGCGTGAATATCAACCGTATCATCTGTTCTATAAAATGGTACAGTTTGTTTATTCGTTCTTTCGTTACTTTCGTTATTCTTATTTTTAATCTTGTCAGCAATCGTCAACTGAATTGTATAATTGGTTACATTAGTACCAAAGTTACTTTCAGTTATTAAAATATTTCCAAATGGATATGATGGAAACTCATCTGTATCTATCTTTGTAATATCACCTTGTGTTACTGCATTAATAGATGGATGGTTTTGCATTATTGTTTTAAAATAATTCAAAGCATTGTAATAGAGAGTATAGTTTACACCTGTATTATGAACGATTTGTTGAGCCATAGTTATTATAATTGTATTCCACCGAAGTATTGATTACTTTGGTCAGGATATATTTGTGTTTGATTTCCAACAGTCTGTAAGTATTGAGGTATATTATTAGAATATGCAATTAAGTAATTCTGTAATCTCAATGCGTAATAGTCTGCATTGTTTAGAGCTTTGTTTAAAAGATAATCAATTTCAGATTTAGCAGGAGCTATACCTTGTTCACTTTGTTGTTTAACTGCTCCATTTGATTTAAATTGAACTGAACTAAATGGAATATATTCAACACATGCATACCACAATAAAGTATATTTGATGTGGTCATCCATTAAGTCCTGATAATAAGAACTTAAAGAACTAAATGTGTTTGCAGTGATTTGTGCTTGTAAGTAATCAAATAGGACAGTTCCTAATAGATTCTTTAAGTATTTATCTTGTGCAGTTCTACAAAACGGCAATAAAGCATCTGCATCAATTGCACCTTGCAACGGAGAGTTCTTTATAATATCGTTTCTGTTTATGAATAATGCGTATGACATAATTATTTTTTATATATTTCGTATTCTTTACTTAATATTGTTGGCATTGTAAACTTCTCAGTTGGCAATGGTTCATTTGGAGTTTGGTCAGCAGTATCTTCTGTTGTTGCTGGATTTTCCATGCTATCATTAGTTTCATCTTCAACTTGGTCAATTGTTTTACCAGTTTCTTCCGCAGTTTGTGAAAGAATTACTAATGGAGTTAATTGTTCAAAGTATAATTCACTATCTGTATATCCAGAACAAGTTAATGCGTAATCCAAAGTATTTAATATAATGTTTTGGAAAGGTGCAATAGTCATTGTTTGTAAGATACTAAATGCAGTTTTCATTTCTTCACTTTGAGAACTGAAACCATTGTTCTTTGTTCTAATACCAAACAATAAAGGAGATGTTACTCTATGTGCTACAAGGATTCTATCCTGTGTGTATTCTGCAACATAGTCATACTTCTCATGTAAGTTTGTGATATCAATTACATCAATCGTAGGTTTAGTTAATGGGTCATCGTTAAATGACAACATAAATCTACCTGCGTTATCCGTACCTGTGAATTTAGCTTGAACTAAATCTTCAATAGTTTGTCTTTCTTCAGGTGCAGGAACTCCATTGTTGAAGTTTAACATCACTGCTGGTAAGAAACCATTGACAATATTATTAAAGTGTAAATTACTTATCTCACCTTCGGCCATTGCTAATTGTAAAGCAGATACCCAATCTGGTAGAGAATAGTAATACAAACCTGGACAATAATGTTTGATGTAAAGTATTTCCATTTTCTCATTAGAAGTTTCAAAAGCAGGTATTTTCTTTTTATCTCTTACCTTTCTTTGGTCGTTCCAATCAGTACAATAGTAATAATTTTCTATCATTGGAGATGAACCTAACTTCTCTGCTCTTAATAACTGAACAGGTATGTGATACATCTTTTTAATTTTAGTATGTGTATCATCCCAATAAACTTGGAATGCTGCATTACCAAATAACTTTAAGTCGAATGCTACTCTCTTAACTTCCTCTTGCGGAATCATCTTTTGTAAAGTCTCATTGAATACTTGGTCTTTGGAATATAAACCTTTACCGAATATTAAATCAGCAATACCTTCGATAGATGCTGCATTAGTTGTACTAACATTGAAAGCAGTAGTAACTGCATCAAAGAAATCATCATTGCCATACACACCAAATGGAACGAATGGATAACGAGTTTTAGTATCTTCCTGTATAATAGGAAGAGAATTATTATTTACATTAACTATTGAGAATTTTTGTTGTCCTTTCATGTTTAATCCATTATGATATATTTGTTCTCACTAATGTGGGAAACATATTGTGTATTTTGAGTTTCGTATACTGATTTATCTATTGATTGAGATGCATATACTTGCCAACTACCATTCCATATATCAATAGATGCACTACCTGATTGATTATATAGGACTGCACGATATTCACCACCTACACTTGCACTTTGTATACTTGCAGTGAATGATAGAATACTTTCGTATGCAGAATAACTAACTTCTGTCATAGATGCAGTAAATGTATTCAATCCCATCATATCAGTCAACGACATAGTAAATTGATTACTACCCGTTATCTGTGTTCTAATAGTGTATGAGTTTGATTGAGATATGTAATAGCTAAGCATTATCTTGTCTTTATATATTAAAAACACCAACTTAGATAAAAATAGTTAAATAAAAAAACCCCACTCCGAAGAGTAGGGTTTAATATTTTTAGTGTTTATACCGAATGATATTATGCAGATGCTCCGTAAACTACTGTGTAGTTTGCAGTTAATCCACCTAATGCATCTGCAGTAGTGCTTCCAGATAAGAATTGAGCAGGGAATTGTTCTTGTCCTGTGAAAGTTAAAGAGTATCCGTAAAGGTCTCCTAAAGCTCCACCAGTTTGAATTGTTCCACCGGTCATATCTGCACCTTCTTTTTTACCTACTAAGAATGCATCACCATTGTTAGTCCAAACGATTATTTGAGGTCTACCATAAGCCATAAGCTTTAATTGAGTCGTCATTTCGTTTGTTAACTTCTTTAAGTTAAGAGTTAATTCTTGTGAAAAGAATGTAGTTCCGTTCTCACGAGAAGTGTTAACAGTTTCAGTATATGCACTAGTTCCTTTCAATTCGTAGTAATACAAAATTGAGCCAGATGGAACACCTGACAACAATCCTGATGGAGTTGCTGTTTGAGCTGCTGTTTCTGTGAAAGAACCCGTCGTATAATTGATAAAGTAAACACCCTGTAAACCACCGATGCTTTCTTTACATACTTCGTTTCTTCCTAGAGTTAATGAACAAGGCATATATTAATTTTTTAGTTTTGTTATTAAAAAAGGTGGGTGTTGAGACCCACCCTTTAATTATTTTTTTTAGTAAGCTCCGTAGTATACGATGTCTTGACCAATACCGAATTGAGTACCACCTGTGTATCTCATTACAATTCTGTAATTTTGAGAACCATCGATGTTAGCCATATCCAATACTTTTACTTCATTGTAGTCAGAAAGTAAACCTGTTCCGAAGAATAAGTTTGATTTTTGAGCTGCAACAATCTTAGAAGAACTCATACCTGGACACCATACAATCTCAATACCATTGAAGTTGAAAGGTTTTTCACCCACGTTCATTTGGTTGTTCCATCCGTTTGCACCGATAGCACCACCTGCTAAAGCTTGTTGGTATGCTTTAGCTACATCAGTAGATACATACAACAATACATCAGGCTTACCATAAACAGTATCAGGGATAGTGTTTACAACTGAATTTAATTTGTCTAATACATTTGCAGAAGTTACACTTCCAGAAATTACGATTGAACCACTCTTAGCTGCTAATACTGCTGTTGAACCACCTGCTGCGATTGAAGCAGAGAATGCTGTTTGGAAACCACCGAATTGTCCGTTAGTTGTGTTAACACCTTCCCAGATAGACTCTTCAGTTGCTTCTGCTACTTTACCACCTACATAAGAGATTAAGAAATCGTTGAAGTTCTTTGGAATTTCATCGAATGCAGAGAAACCTAATTGTAAAGCTTCCCAGCTATCTACGAATTCTTGCTTACATAATAGTAAGTTAACTTGTAACTCTTTTGGAGTCAATACTTGTTCAGTAATAGCAACGCTACCTGAAGTTGTGAAATCACAAGAAGCATCTTGTACGATACCGCTCACGTCTAATTTTTGGATTACAGATTTGAACTTCACGTTTGGCATGATAGTTACAAGTTTCTTATCCAAAGTGTTTGCACTTAACAACGCTGCTGCGATGTATCCTGCTGCTGCCTCACCTGCGTAGGTAGTCGTAATGCTAGGAAGTGCGAAATTTTGTCTTGCTTTCATTTTTTTAATTTAATGATTTTAATAATTTATTTATAAAGTTTAGATAAGAAAGAAGATTGTGCGTCTTTTGATTTCTTACCATAATTTTTTCTATTTGTTTCAGATGAGAATTTTGTAGCTTCTTCTGTTGGAGCACCATCTAATTTAGGTAACTCTTCTTCATCTTCAGCAGCCATTGCAACTTCTTCGTCAACTTCTTCGTCAACTGGAGGCATCATAGCTTCTTCCATTTTCATCATCTTCTTTTCCATCTCTTCGATTCTGTAAGCCATTTCTTCTAACTTCTTACCTAATTCGATTTCGATTTCAGGCTTCTCATCTTCAGGCTTTAATTCTGCATCAGCATCTTCTGGTAACATTTCTGTTTCATCAGTTTCTTCTGCTGCTTTTAAAGTTCCTTTTTCGATTTGACCTGGTACTTCTGGCATCTTGTCATCTTCTGTGTAAGTGCCTGCCTGTGGAATGTCTTTAACTTTTTCGTCAGACATTTCTACATTCTCTCTCTCAACGATTTTACCATCTTCTGATTTTACCTTTAAAAGAGTTTCGTTACCTTCTTCGTCTTTCAACATTAAATCGTGAAATCCGTTTGGAGCTGGTGACTTAGTTCCATCTTCTGAAACTACGAATAAATCTTCACCTACATCGAATGTTGCAGATTCTACAATTGTTCCATCTGCTAATTTTGCATAAGTTAATTCAACTTCTGTTTTTGATAAAAGTGACATTATCTTATTTAATACTGTTTTTGAGTTCATATTATAATTGTTTGTAAGGTAAAAACACCTTATGTTTAAAAAATCGTTATTTTTATTGATTGTTAATTATTTGATTTAAAGATGCACCCATAAATTCTTCAATTGTATGTGTTGTTGCTTCATCTACTTCTACATATGTCCAATTTCTATTTTGGATATGTTGTAAATATTCTTGTGAGATTATCATCTCTATTCCGTTTGCTGTTAGTTTATAGTTATTCATTATCTTGCATTAAATATATTATAGTTTTGAGTAATGTCAGCACCACTCAATACAGATGGATATACCAACCATGCTACTAATTCACCACTACCTTCATATCCAATCTTTACAGTTTGATTTGTTGGAGTAAATAAAGTTCTATCTATTCCATTATTTTGGGTATTAACATTTGTCGTATTTACATAATATTCAGAGGTATTTGTACTATCATTAGTTCCTGAAAAGAATGTAAATATATTTTGAATATTAGTCCCTGCACCTTGGTCATTATATGCACCACCACCAGTAGTACCAGCTGCACCACCCCAATATTGTTGATATACACCACTATTATCAGGCCATCCAGTATCAATTGCTAATATCATACCATTATTATTTGCTTGTCCGCCAATTGCAGGATAAGCAGGAGATGTACCTGATGTTATTTTATAATATGCTTGAACAGTATATGCTGCAGGGAAGCTTCCACTATATTCAATATAATTAGATGAATTAGTAGTTAAAATACCACCCTTTGTTGCAGAACTATATGTAGGTGAACCTACAAATGTTGCAGTCGGGCCACTATTTCCACTTACATCATACACCGATGTTCCACTACCTGGATAAGAAGCTGCATAACCAAAATCATATATTAAAGATGCACCTGCAACATAGTTTGGTGCCGGAGGCCCTGCTGCTGCACTTACTTTCTTTCTATTAAATCCAAAGTTTTGAAATATCATTTATATCATGTTTAATGTTGATACTACAAACAAACTACTAGAGTTAACTGAAACAAAAGATAATATATCAATACTACCAGATGTCGGAACATAGGCCGAACCCGATGGTTGTTTAACTGAACTATCAAATGTTACCAACGAGCCTGATAAAGTAGTAATTACTAATGTTGCACTTGTTCCTGCTTGTATATTTGTTGGAGATATTCTAGTTGATGACCCGGAAGGTAGGGATAATGTAAAATAGTTACCAGTATTCAAATCCATAGATGCAGTATTAGATGCAATAGACATTGATATTACATTACCAAATGCACTACCTGTTATTTTCAAACTGCCACTCATTATTTGAGAGCCAGTAATTATGTTATTTGCATTTAACAATACAACCGATGATGTAAATGTGTTTAAACTTGCGGTTGCAGTATTTAAATTACTAATAGAGATTAATGCGGATGCACTAAATGTTTCTAAATTAGCAGTTTCAATTAATAAACTCGCAGTAGTTGTTTCAATGTTATTCAATCTACCATTAGTAGAAGAAGTATATGCATTGAATGATGCAGTTGTTGTAAAACTACCTGTTATACCTTCCAAATTATCCAATCTACTATCTACCGATGTAGAGAATGCAAGAGGGTCACCTAAACCATTTATTGTTGATGAACTAAATGAGTTTGCACTTAATGCTCCTACGAAGCCAGCTTGTGTTCCACCACCTTGCCCCATTGCAACTATAATAGTTCCAGCGGATGTTTGTAATTCTAATCCATTACTTCCTTGTGCTCTAACATGGTGTGTTACTAAATCAGCACCATTCACCATATTGATTGAACCACTTATGTTTATACTACCTGTTATAGTTTGATTACCTACGAATGTGTTACTGCCTGTTGTTGCAAAGTTACCTGTTGAGCCACTAACATCAGGAATGTTTACACTAAATGTAGTTGTATCTCCTTTTGTGAATGTAAGGTTTCTAGTACCTGTATCAAATGATGCAGTTACTAATGCTAAACTAGCTGAAGTATTCAAACTTGCAGTAGCAGAATTTAAATTAGTTACAGATGTGTTTACACTTGCACTATTAGTATTCAAATTACTTATTGATATTAATGCAGATGCACTAAATGTGTTTAATTCAGTTATAGAAGTTACTAACGATGCAGTAGATTGAGATGCAGTGAATGTGTTTAAAGCACTTACTGATGTAAATAAACTTGCAGTAGCTGAATTTAAATTAGTTACAGATGTATTAACACTTGCACTATTTGTATTTAAGTTATCAATACTAATTTGTTGAGATGCAGAACTTGCATTCAAATTACTTATAGACACTAATGCAGATGCACTAAATGTGTTTAATTCAGTTATCGATGTTACTAATGATGCAGTTGATTGAGATGCAGTATATGTGTTTAATGCAGATATAGATGTATTAACCGATGCACTATTCGTTTCTAAACTACTTACTCTTTGATTATTAGAAGAGGTGTAAGAGTTAAATGATGCAGTTGTTACTAAAGTATTTACATTAAACGAAGAAGTATATAAGTTTAAATTATCTATACTAACTTGTTGAGATGCAGTATTTGCATTCAATTGAGTTATAGATGAATTAGTTGATGCAGTATATGCATTGAACGAACTTGTATCTAATCCTTGTACTGATATAATTGCTACACCACCTGCTACAATTGCACTAATCGCAGAACCTGTAAAGTTAAGTGATACTGCATTACCTTGTGGAACACCTTCATCTAATATCGGCATTGAGATAGAAGAAGTAATACCTGTTAACTTGCTACCATCACCAACGAATTGAGATGCAGATACAAATGAACTTGCACTAATAGATGTGAATGTATTAGCAGCAGTGAATGTATTACTACCGGTTGTTGCAAAACTACCAGTCTTAGCATTTATACTATCTATTGATACCTGTTGAGATGCAGAACTTGCATTCAAATTAGTTATAGAGATTGCAGTCGATGCAGTAAATGTATTGATATTAGTTACCGAAGTATTTAAACTTGCAGTAGTAGTATTTAAATTATTTATTGATACCTGTGCTGATTGAGTAAATGCCTGTAAAGATGCAGTAGCTTGATTTAAGTTACTGATATCAGGAATACTACCTGTTGCAACTGTCACATTAAATGTAGAACCATTACCTTTAGTAAAAGTTATTACATTACTATTTGCTTGTGCAGATGCAGTTATTAATAGAGATGCAGTAGTTAGGGATTGTGCTGATGCACTAAATGCATTCAATTGAGATATACTACTATTCCAACTTGCACTATCTACATTGTATCCTATCTCATCAACCATAGAGTCAATCATATTTACATTGAATGCTCTAAGTATTGCTGGAGTGATTGCTCCTGCGTTATTATTGGGGAAGGAAGAGTTGTTGTCAACCTTCAATGCCTGTTTTGTAATTTCAGCCATGTTATTTTAATTATTTATTAGTCTAATATTATGTCGAAACCATCACTATAACCATCTGAGAAACCACCACCCTTAGTTCTATTAGGAGATTGAGTTTGTCCTATACCTTGGTTCATAAGAAAACCCTTACAACATTTTACATCGTAAGTGTTACTTTCCAAGCAAATACACCCTTGTCTACTATTCTTAGGTGATGATAATCCTTTTGTTGGCCCTATATAGATTCCCGAGTTATTCTCTCTATTGACAGAATACCTCAAATTTCCATTTCTACTATTACTCCATTTACCAGACATTGAATTGTATTTTATTAAAAACACTTATAACCCAAAAAATCGTTATGACCCTTGCTGTTTCTTTAATGCTTCTCTATGTAGTAAGTTCTTTAAGGTAGTTTCGTCTGATTTGTATGCAAGATATAGTAAACATTTCTCTAATGCCTGCTCCGTTACCCAATCTATCCTACCATATTGTCCGTCTGCAAGTTCAATAAGCGTTTGGTAATTTCCCCACTTTTTTCCAAAATTGATTTGATGTTGGGTGGCATCCCCTCCACCTTCAAATACTTCAGGGTACCGCTCAACAAGTCCGTTAACAAATTGACAAAAAAAAAGAGACACCCGAATTGTATATCCATTGGAACTTGTAAAAATAGTTTATCATCTATCTCACCTTTGTATGCTTCAATAGAATACATATCACCTTTCTTATCTGTAATAGGTCTATATAGTATTGACATTATCTTTGGCCAGTTATCATCAATAGTTAATTGTCCAAACTTACTGATATCTACATATGCACCATAAGACATCTGTGATAGGTTAGGTTCAAATCCATACTCCTTGCCATTGATGTTAATTATTTTCTGCAAGGGATATTCAGTATTAGTAATGAATCCTTCCAATGTCATACGCACTGTATTATAATCTTCAATTGAAAGAGACTTAATATACTCTGCATTCAATCCACATAAGTGAGATAACATCAAAGCAGTTTGTGCTTCTTCGTCATCACCATAGTTCTTCATATCTTTTTGTAGAGTTAAATACTTCTTTAAACTTACACCACTCCAATCAGTTGGGATAGTTAATGTTATTTCCTTGACCATATAATAATTTTATTATGTTACTTAATTTTTTGTTCTTTGCTTCTTCATTATTCAACTTTGCTTGCATCATAATCAATTGAGCAGATTTTGTATCTACTTCTTCCTGTAATGACTTTGCATATAGTATCAGTTCTTTAATCTCTTCTTCATTCCATGTCTGCATACTAATATCTTAAATTTCCTATTGTGATTGCATATGTTCCTTTTGCCTGTGCTTTCTGTGACAAACTCATCATGCATCCGTACCTTGCTGCGTCAATTCCGTGGTCAAGTCCTCCTTCAGGTCTATCAGTTACATAACCATGCTTATCAGTTTCATATTGGTATGCATACATCTCATTAATTAAATTCTGTGAGGTTTTAAGTATCTTTATCTTATAGTTCTTCATTACCTGAATACCAAAGTTAATACTATCTTTACCTTTCACTACTGGCTTTGTATTGAATCCACTTCTATATAACTCCTCTATCAAACGGGGTTCACTACTATCACACCATATAGTTTGCATCTTATCTATCTCTAAGTGTCTCAATCTATCTATGATGTCATTCGTAACCATACCCTTTTCATAAATGAGTTCCTCCAAAAATAGAGTGTCACTATTCTTATAGATTGCCACAAGAGCACAGGGGTCATTAGAATAACCAGCATCAAACCCAAAGCAGAGAAAATCAGCTTCAATAGTATCGCATAACTCAAATTCAAATATCCCTTTATCGTTTGCAGCATATTCACCTTGTCCATATATTTTCCAGTATTTAGGGTTTGTTAATTGTAAATCCTCAATTGCCTTAATCATTTCCTTTGGCAGATAAGGGTTGTCTCTATATGTTGTTGTAAACCTTTCACAATCCTGCATCTTTCTTAACCAACTGAATGGGGATATAGTAGGATTATAAGCTAAAATAATTTTACCTGATGTTCTAATACTTAACTGAAAGAATGACTCTTCATCTATCTCACTTGCTTCATCTATAAAAAGTATATCCGATTTAACCCCTCTTAACTTTTCAGCATCATCAGTTGAAATAAATTGTATTGTGCTATCTTGTAGTTTGTATACTCTATCTGTCACATTCCAATCATCCTCTCTAAACAATTGAAGTGATTTTAATATATCTAAGAAGTCTTTTATGATTGTTCTTTTCAAACTTGGTATAGTCTTTCTTACAATAGTAATCGTTTGTGCATGTTCTATCGCTTGAACTATGCAGTATTGTAGTATAGCAAATGATTTACCACTACGCGTTCCTCCTATGTGGTGTGTAGTTCTTGCAATACTATCCAATAGATTTTCAAATGTAACAGTAGTGTTAATCTCTATGTTCACTATCTTTTCTGTTTATATTAATACTTACTTGCTGTATTCTATGGTCTATCTCACCACTTATCTCCATTGATGATTTCTTTGGTACAATGTATTCTAATAATTTCAGATAAAGCTTTGCCGCTTCTATTGGACTTTCTTTTCTTATTTTATCAAAGTCTTCCATTATATTATCTAATCCTCTATTTGCTAATCTTGCAATAGTTAGTTTAGCCTGTTCAGTACTCCTATTAAGAGAACCAACTTTTCTACCACCTAATTTATTTCCTACTTCAAACTTTGCCATAATTGTTTATTGCCCGTTATTTATTCGGTTTGTATACTATTAAAACACTCATAGTCGGTGTTTGTAGTTAAAGGGATACTTTGGTTGACCACCATACTAATAATCCAATGGCAAGGAGATATGCAAGTAATAGGGTTATTATATCTTTATTCTTATTATACCACTTCATAATCTTTTATTTTATCTTATGTCTATTAAATCGTATCCATATCCTTTTACTAATCTGCCTTCACTATCTAAAATAAAAAGTGCTCCTCCTTTCCAATCTCCTTTATGTACTATTTGCTTATCCTTTATCCAGTTCCAATCAAAGTTAAGATGCACATGCTGATAATCTATATTAGTATTCGTAGTAGTCATGATGATTTGGATAATCCTTTTGAATATGATTTCTACTCTTTATTATTTTTCCTTTGTTTGTTTCTGCATCTCGTCTGTCTAAAATCCACTTTAATATTCCATTCTCCTCTATCTCTTTTATTTGTTTATCATAGTGTTGAGTTATGATACTTTTATCACCAGTCTTTTTAAATTCAATCCATGCTTTCCTTAACTCTCTTTGTATTCTATGAAATCTTGCACCTGCTTCATTAGTTCTTGTGTCAAATGGATAGTTCTCTTTCTTTTGGTATAAAGTCCTTTTTTTTTGTTCAACTATCTTTTGCTTTTTGTTTTGACAAGGTTGGCATGTATATACAGGTTTCTTTGCATGGAATGTTTCACCACATTCTTTACATTGTCTTGTCTCACCATTCTTGTGGTCAAACTTTGTATTCCATATTGCCATAACTTATTTATTAAATGGATTATCCAATGTACTCTCTAAATACTTTCTTACCTTCTTAACTGAAAGGAATACAGTACTCTTACTTATCTTTGTATCTCTTGCAACTTCGTCAAGCGTTTTGTCCGACATCCAATAGAGTTCAAATATCTTTGCTTGTGGCCACATTCTTGTTACTTTTAATTTAGTCAACTCTTGCATGACTTCTTCATGTGCAGTCTGCAATTCCAAATCTCTATCTATATCATACTCCTCTTCCATTACTTCTTCAGGCATCTCTTCTTTGTATACAACTCTATTCAATTTCTTTGTCTTATTTATCCATCTGCTTTCTAAAAAACGATAACAATAAAACATATTGTATGCAGTACCCCAAAATATCTTTGGATTACATTTCTTATGTAGATACTCATAAAGTTCTTGTACTAAATCTTCACCCTCTTCTTTACTTTTAGTAATCTTTGATGCGTGTTTAATTAACCAATGATTTGAATCCACATATAGATTAGTTAGTCTTTGTTTACATTCATTGTATTGTATACTACCTGAATCTATCATTTACTTATTCTTTATGTAATCATTAAGAAAGTCCACTGCTCTTTTCCAATGTGCTCCACTACTTCCACACATACATGGTTGTGGTTCTCTTTCACCTCTTATATGATTGAATGTATTCCAAATGTAATGTGCTTTATCCTCTGGTAATCTAGTCGTAATTTGTTTTAGAATACCTTTTAGTTCTTCTAATTGTACTTCTGTTAATTCCATTTTACTTAACTCCTTTTAATTTAGGTAATTCAATTGATTTCTTTTCTGATTGTCCTTGTTGTTTAATAGGATTTTGTAGATTTAAGAATGGTTTTAATGCTTGAATGTTAGGATGGTTGCCTGGAAATCCAATCGCCATACTTGCTAATATCAATACCATATCATTTACTGATTGCATCTTTGACCAGTCTACCATATATACTGCGGTCTCATCTATTACTAATTCTTGTTCCTTTGGTGCGTCTGCGTAACTAATACCCATAATTTATATTTTATTTTGTTTTAAATAATTTTGTAAGTGTTTCATTTCTATCCCATTGATGTATTAACGGATAAGGTTTATTAGTTATAGGATTATATACAACACCATCTCTAATGTCCAATTCTTCATTTAAAGTACCAACCTGCAGACATAAGTCATTTACAATTGTAACCTTATCTTTTATTAAATCGTTGTGAATAAGTAGGTTTAAAGATGATTGGTCGGTATAATGACGAACATCACCTGCTTGAGATACTAACCAGTTCAACATAAGTAATGCTTTTACTCCATGCCATTTACCTGCAATAATACCTACATTACCTATCTCTTTGTTTTTAATCCATTCCCAATAGATGTTACCATACCCTTCATGTATATTTTTTATATTCCATTCTTGTTTATGATATTGCAATCTTTCACTTGCAACAAATACTTCTGTCTTTTCCCACCATCCACTTAATCTATCTCCATAATAATATTTCTCCTCTAAATAGTCAGATGGATTAGTTTGGAATATTACATCTCTAACATCAGTTGTAAATACAAAACGATATCCTGTAATATGTGTTTCTAATATCTGCCACATATCAATTAATCTTTGCATGTGTGGATGTCCATTCAAATTGTTTTCGTAACACTTCCATCCATTGTCATCAAGGAACTTTAAAGTTTCGGATGGGAGATTATAACAAATCATTATCTTGTCTCCTTTAAATCCACATTTGTTTACTGAGTCTACATACTCTTTAATCTTATCAGGAGTGTAATTTGCTACACATCCTATTATTAAATCTTTCCTCATATTATAATTTAATACCATCTGGACATCCAAATAGTTCGTTAAGATAAATCTGTCTTTCCAAACATCCACATGATTGTTTATTGAATACTTTAATTGCAATCCATCCTGCAATATCTTTTCCTCTACCTAATAATATAATATCTATGATTGCTGATACTATATTTCCAACTTTTATTACACAAAACTTTTTCATATTTTTATTTTTAATAAGGATACATTGGGTGTTTTGGATTTGCAGCACCATACAATACTCCTGCTTCTATTCCGTATTTCATATTATCCCATTGGTCTACAAGTTGTAAATTATCCAATGAATTATTATGTTTGTCATGGTCTATGTGATGACATTGTAATCCATCTTTAATCATTCCGTTGTGACACTCATATACAAACCTGTGGATAAGATACATTTTAGGAAAACTATCATGTATACAAAATTGTTGATACCCTCTTGTGTGATTAACTTTTGATAATCTTTTAACCTTATTAAATTTAAGAGAATAAATATTACCATCTATGTCCGATGCGTAATTTGTAAATACTGGGTGTTTTTTTAATTCCATAGTCATTTTGTTTATAATGTAATATACGACAAATATTTTAATTTACCAAATCGTATAACAATATATATTAGTTCCCGGCCCAAAGCAACAAAAAACCCAGCACGAATGACAAAAAACGGCTGGGTTATAATATGTTGAGTAGGACTTCATATATGTAATGCTGAATAGCGATGAAGTATTTTTTAACCTACCTTATATAAAAACATATTATGAATGTAATATAGTTAAAATATTTCACTTCTCCAAAACATTTATATAAATTGTTTTGCTTTAGGATGATATATCAATGAGTAAACATATGCAATACTAATACCTAAATCTTTTGCAATCTCTTCAACCAAGTCTTTTGCTTTACCTGAGTATGAACCTTTATTAGTATAATATAATTTAACTACTCTTTCCATACTATCCATATACTTTCCCTTTGTCTTTGCTGTATTTCTTATTGTAATCATTTGTGAGTTCATATAATGAGTTCCCCACTTTAGATTAGTTACTGCATTATTATTAGGATTGTCGTCTTTGTGTAGGACTAATTCTTTACCTGGTCTTTTCTTTATCCAAGCCAATGCAACTAATCTATGCACATACTCCATCATTCTTTGACCACTATCATTTGAAATACAAACTTGTAAGTGCCCCTGCATAGGTAAAGCTCTTGGTGATAATACTAAACCACATCTACCATTTGTTTTACCTGATACCGTAGTTGTTTGTGTTCTTGCAAGTTCAGGTACTCTCATTATCTTTCCTGTATTTGATGCAATATATTTACTATATCCAGGAATGCATTTCCATTTTTCTTGTTTCATATTTTATTGTTTTTCATCTGCAAATATATTATCAAACTTATTTGCTATTTCTTTTTGTTCTTTATCTAAACTACCTGTAATAACATCTGCTAACATATCTTGTCTTTCAGCTTTTGTTTTAACTTCTTCTTGTTCCTTGATTATATCTTGAACTTTATCTTTCTCTTTATCCTTGTCTTTAATACTATCGGTAGTGTATTGATAGGGTATAGATAGAGTATCAATAGAGTTATCAAAGACTATCTTTGGGGTATAGATACC
>Ga0208091_1000127_pt1 | contig 17461 bp, 36 predicted proteins | sample LakMenEpi26Oct12_FD_150736 | JGI IMG/M metagenome (GOLD analysis project Ga0208091, IMG submission 150736) | Freshwater microbial communities from Lake Mendota, WI - 26OCT2012 deep hole epilimnion (SPAdes) | ecosystem: Environmental > Aquatic > Freshwater > Lake > Epilimnion/Euphotic zone ...
AGTTTTTAGAAGGTGTTAATAGAATGGATTTAACTTTAGTTTCATCTAACCATACTAAAAAAGTATTCACTGATACTAAATTTGAAAAAGTTAATTCTCAAACACAACAAAAAGAAGGAACAATTGAATTAACTAAACCTGTTGAAGTATTATTTGAAGGAGCTAATACTGACATTTATAAAGTATTAGATAAAGTAGATACTAAACAATCATTCTTAAAAAATATAAATGACATCCCAGAATCATTTGCTTACTTATTTGTAGGTCATTGGATGCAAGGTGATATAGGTGAAGATAGAAAAAATGTAAATTTATTAGTTAAAGCATTTTATGAAATATTTAAAAATAAAGCTAAAGCACCAGCCTTAATTTTAAAAACATCAATGGTAGGTTCATCATATGTTGACAGAGAAGAAATAGCTAAACGAGTAAAAATGATTCGTAAAACAGTTAAAGCAACTACTTTACCTAATATTTACTTATTACATGGTGAATTTACAGATGATGAAATGAATGAACTTTATAATCATCCAAAAGTAAAATCAATGGTTAATTTAACTAAAGGTGAAGGTTTTGGAAGACCATTACTTGAGTTTAGTTTAGTTAAAAAACCTATCATAACTACTAATTGGAGTGGACAAACAGATTTCTTAAGTAATGAATTTACTACTTTATTACCAGGTCAATTAACACCAGTTCACCCAAGTGCTCAAAACACAATGATATTAAAAGATACATTATGGTTTTCAGTAGATCAAGGACAAATAGGTCACTATATGAAAGATATATTTGAAAATTATAAAAAATATACTGATGGTGCTAATCGTCAAGCTTATAAATCTAAAACAGAATTTAGTTGGATTAAAATGAAGGATAAAGTAGATGAATTATTTACTAAAAATATTCCTGAATTTCCTAAAGAAGTAACTTTAAAATTACCTCAACCTAAAAAAATTGAATTACCTAAATTAACTAAAATAAATGGATAACTTAACAATATGTAAACGTTGTGGAAGTGATGCTTGTTATACTCAAGAAGTAACTCCTGAAATAACAAATCACTTTTGTTACGGGTGTGGTTTTCAAACTAACACACTAATGAAAGAAGGTGAAGAATTTTTTGAACAACAAAAAGAATTACTTCCTGAATTATATAAAGACCTAATTTATAAAGATAAAGAAGAACAAATGTGGATGCCTAGTATGATTAATGTTCCTGATAAAGGAATGGTATTTGCAAACGGAACTGATTTTAATGATTGGAAATGGGCAGCTGTTAAAGCAGTTGTAGTAACAGAAGAGGAAAAACATAAATATCCTATTAAAGGAAAAAAAGATCAATATTATGAATTTAGAATGGATATGGCTACTATGAAATCATTTTTTGAAAAAGATTTTATGGACGCTTTATCTTACATAGGAGTTTTACCTGAGTAATATGAAAATAAGTTATGCAATTTTAACTCATAATGAAGGACAGTATATTGATACTCTCCTTTCATTCCTAACAACTAACAAACGTCTTGAAGATGAAATAGTTGTTGTAGATGATTTTTCTACTGATTTAGAAACAATAGAAATTCTTAAAAAATATAATCATCAAATTAAACTAGACTACAGAACATTTGATGGAGACCACACCCAGAAAAATTACTTAAATAGTATTTGTACAGGTGACTATATTCTTCAACTTGATGCTGATGAATTAGTTAAACCAGAATTTATTGAAATGTTACCTCAATTATTAGAGGATAATAATGAAATAGATTTGTTCATTATGCCTCGAATTAATACTGTTGAAGGTTTAACTCCTGAATATATTGCTAAATGGAGATGGAATGTAAATGAAAAAGGCTGGGTTAATTTTCCAGATCATCAAATGCGTTTATATCGTAATTGTAATTGGGTAGAATGGGATGGTTTACTTCATAGTAAAATTAAAGGACATAAAACATTTGTTTTTTTACCTTCAGATGAATTATTTTGTATTTTACATCCTAAACAATTAGATCGTCAAGTTGCTCAAAATGACTTATATGATAAAATTGAACAAATAGGAAGAACAAAATACAAAGTATAATGAATCTAATAATATCACCTGCTGGAGATAAATCACTTCATAAAGAGTGGTTAACAGGCGAACCAAATTTTGATTTAGTATTACTCTATTATGGTGATGATATGGAAGTAGCTAAATCTTATACTCAAGATACACCTCATGTTTATGCTTCTAAAGGATTTAAGTGGTGGTTGGTTAAAGCATTTATTGAAGATAATTTAGAATGGGTATCTCAATATGAATATATTTGGTTTCCAGATGATGATCTTAAAATAGATACAAATAATATTAATAATCTATTTGATATAGCTAAAAAATATGATTTATATATTTGTCAACCATCACTTTTAGGTTATGTTTCTCATAAGATAACTTTGCCTCAAGAAAATTCTTTATTACGTTATACTAATTTCGTTGAAATAATGGCACCAGTGATGAATTTAAATACAGTATTAAAACTTAAAGAAACATTTGATGTTAATTATTCATCATGGGGTCTAGATGGAATTTGGTCTTATCTATTAGGTGATCCAAAAGATAAAATTGCTATTATAGATTCAATTAAGATGACTCATACTAAACCAGCTGGTAATCCAGAGTTATATTCAAAAATACCTCATTCAATAGAAATAGACACACAATTAGCACTTGATAAATTTTCAGGTGGAAAAAGTTTCCCACAAATAGAATATACAATTTTACCATTAATATAAAATATGAAAACAGCACTTGTACTTGGAGGTGGAGGATTTATAGGTGGACACCTAGCCAAACGACTCAGATCAGAAGGATTTTGGGTTAGAATAGTAGACATTAAAGAAAAACATGAATATTGGAATCATAATGAAATTTGTAATGAATATATTTCAGGTGATTTAAGAGATCCTAATTTAGTATCTCGCATAATGGTAGCACCAAATCAGAAATCTGTAGATGATAAAATAAATTCATTTGATGAAGTTTATCAATTAGCGGCTGATATGGGTGGGGCAGGATATATTTTTACAGGCAATAATGATGCTAATGTAATGCATAATTCAGCTTTAATTAATTTAAATGTTACTCATGAAGCTGTAAAAAAATCAATTAAACGAATTTTTTATAGTTCATCAGCTTGTATGTATCCAGAACATAACCAGTTGGATCCTAACAATCCTAATTGTGAGGAAACTTCAGCATACCCAGCAAACCCAGATTCAGAATATGGTTGGGAAAAATTATTTAGTGAAAGATTATTTTTAGCATTTAATAGAAATTATAATTTAGATGTTAGAGTAGCTCGTTTCCATAATATATTTGGTCCTATGGGTACTTGGAATGGTGGTAAAGAAAAAGCACCTGCGGCTATGTGTAGAAAAGTAGCTGAAGTAGGAATGGATGAATATATTGAAGTATGGGGTGATGGATTACAAACACGTTCTTTCTTATATATTGATGATTGTTTAGAAGCAGTTTTACGTTTTATGAGACAAGATGAATTTTTAGGACCAGTAAATATTGGTTCTGAAGAAATGGTTACAATTAATCAATTAGCAGAAATGGCTCTTGAAATAGCAGACAAAAATGAAAGATCATATATTAAAAATATTGAAGGTCCAACAGGAGTAAGAGGCAGAAATTCAGATAATAAACTTTATAAAGAAAAAATGGGATGGGAACCAATCCAACCACTTTATGAAGGTATGAAGAAAACATTTGAATGGATTAATAAACAAGTAAATAAATAAAATGAAAAAATTTATAGTTACAACAACAATTAATAGTCCAACAGAAGCAACTCTTAAATTTTGTAAGATTGCTCAAGAAAAAAATTGGACTTTTGTAATTGTAGGTGATACAAAAACACCACATAATGAATACAAGTCATTAGAAAATTCTAATGTAACCTATTTAACCCCAGACCAACAAGAATCACTTTACCCAGAGTTAAGTGAAACTATAGGTTGGAAAAGTATTCAACGTCGTAATATTGGTTTTGTATTTGCTTATGATCAAGGAGCAGATATTGTAGCGACAGTAGATGATGATAACATTCCTTATGACAATTGGGGCGATAATGTATTTGTAAACCAAACAATAGAAATTAATGCTTTTTCTCATAATCAATATAATGTGTTTGATCCTATTTCAGCTACATCATATAATGAGTTATGGCATAGAGGTTATCCAATTGAATATGTACCTAATAAAAATAATATTGAATATAAAGGTAAAATATATCGTGAGGTATTAATACAAGCTGATTTTTGGGATGGTGATCCTGATATTGATGCTTTATGTCGTTTAAGTAAAAAACCAATTGTTAAATTTGAAGAATTTAAACCATTTGGATCAACTCAAATTGCTCCTTTTAATTCACAAAATACATTTTTAGCTCGTAAAGTATTACCTTATTACGCTGTTTTACCTCATGCTGGTAGAATGGATGATATTTGGGGAGCTTATATTGTACAACATTATTTCCCAAATTCAGTTATATATAATAAAGCAACTGTTTATCAAGATAGAAATGTTCAAGATTTAGTAACTAATTTACAAAATGAAGTTATTGGGTATAGAGGTACACTTAATTTAATTAATGATCTTAAAAATTATTACAATCACTTACCAGAAGCAACTCAGAAATTTTGGGATGTTTATATAAAACAATTTTAAAATGAAAATATCAGCAATTATTATCTCCAGAAATGATAACTATGGAGGACATTTGAATAAAAGAGCAATATATGCTATCAACTCAGCTATTAATACTTATGATGAGGTAATTTATGTTGATTGGAATTCACCAACTCATAGTTTATTATGGGATATTAAAGATAATCTTCAATTAAAAGGTAATCTTAAACATTTTGTAATACCACCAGATGCAGCTAAAGTATTAACTAATTATAATGAACATGCTCAATTATGTTGTGAAGTTTTAGCTCGTAACATAGGTATTAGAAGGGCGACAGGTGATTATATTGTTTCTACTAATATTGATATTATTCATCCAAAACGAGAAGACATAGAATCTATTATTAACAATAGTGATAATAATACTATGTTTACTTTAAGTAGAAGAGAAGTAACATGGGATATAATTAAAGAATTCCATGGTGGTGAAATGAAATTTCAAGAATGGGATAAACTTAGAGATTATATTTATATTAACTCAGAAGAACGAGTTCAAAGTGAAGCTACAGTAAGTGGAGATAATTATAGTATAATCAATTGTTGTGGTGACTTTCAATTAGCGCCTAAACATATTTGGAATGAAATTAAAGGATTTGAAGAAGAATTAATTTATCCATTATATGCTGATACTAATGTACAGAAAAAATCAGTTAAACATGGCTTTAATTTAAAAGCTATATTTAATCCTCCTATGTTCCATATTAATCATGGTTCTAAAGGATGGGGTGGAGGTGGATTCGCTGAAGGTATTAATAAAAAAGCTAATGACATTCATCAAGCTGTTACATTCCAAGAACAAACAAAAAATCCAAACACATGGGGATTTTCAAATATAGAAATTGAATATGAAACTCTTTAACTTTATGACTACTAGAAAACCAACACCTACACCGAATCGTACTATTTCATTAGCTGAGGTAAACCAACAAACAGCTAATGAAGTCATTAGATTTATCTATGATATTAATAATGATGATAAAAACATAACACATGAACAACGAACACCAATTAAATTATTAATTAATTCAGAAGGTGGAGATGTGTATAGTGGTTTTGGTATAGTTGAAGCCGTTCAAAATTCAGAAACACCTGTTTATACAATATGTCATGGCCAAGCCCAGTCAATGGGTTTACTTATATTAGCTGCTGGTTATAAGCGGTTTATTGGAGTTTACTCAACAGTAATGTACCATGAGATTAACTGGGAAGTAGATTATCAACCTCGTAAACATCACAGACAAGAATTACAAGAAGGTGATCGTTCACAAGAAATATATGATTCATTATTAATGAAATTTACTAATATAAATCATGATCAATTAAATATACATAAAGACGCTTCATCATATTGGTACTTAAATGCTGAAGACGCATTAAGATATCATATAGTTGATGAAATACTTGAAAGTAGTTTGGCTATTTAAGATAGTCTTACTATATTTAGGTATAAAATAAAGGTTATGGATATTAATGAAATAATAGTAAAAAATGAATTAACAACACAAGAAATGGAATTTGTTGTTGAAGAATATATTTTTGAAAAGAAAAATCAACGTGTTACTATAAACACTACAAACCACCACATGGCTCGAATGGTACCACCTCAAATGGCTGGTATGATATTACAACAACAATTTCAATTATTAGATACAGCGTATCAAAAAGCAGCAACTTATTTTTCAGAAAAATTAAATATAAAATAACTATGACTTATTATTTTTATAGTAAAAACGATAAAACAAAAGAAGCTATCAATACAATTGAAGCTCCAAGTATTGAAGTAGCATTAGATTATTTTTCTAAAATGAAAAAATTAAGTGAAAGTGAATTTTCACAAATTTATTCAATAGGTATTAAAAATAAATAATTATGTTTAATTTAAAGAATTTTGGAACTAATTTAAAAATACAAGTTAGTGGAGAAATAGATTTGGATGATGATAAAGCATTTTTTATAGGTTTAATGAAAACTTATAGTGCTTGTATTGATCGTTCTGATGAGTTAATTGAGAAATTTAATTTATCATTACTTGATTATGAAGAACCATATGTTCAAATTATAGAAAATATGATGTTAAAACATTATGGTGAGTGGAAAACTGAATTAATGTTATGGTATATCTATGATAGAGTATCACTTGATGGAGATTTAAATCCTATTATATTAGAAGATAAAGGTGAAGAAAAAAGTATCACAATTAAAGACCCAGAAGATCTTTGGGACGCAATACAAAATATAGAAAGTAAAATAGATAAAAAAGATGAGTAAACTGTGTAAATCATGTGGTGAAGAAATTCATCCAGGCCGTTTAAAAGCTTTACCAACAGCTACAACATGTGTTGAATGTTCAACTACAGGTAGAAAAGCAGGTGTAACTGTTACTTTAGGAGAAGGAGATCACACCTACAATGAAATCATTATTATGGAACATGATGACTTTGTTAAATATAAAGAAGTAGAAGCTACATTTAGAAATAAAGGAGTAGTAGCACCTATAACTGATGTATTTAATTTAAATGATGAGTCAGATGTTGATCATGTAACTGAAATTGACATTATTGAAGATAATGAGGATTTAATTATACTAGATGAATTAGTAATTGAACCTGAAGATTTAATTGACGAGGAAGAAAATGCCTAAAGCAAAACATTTAAAAAAAGAGGAATGTTTAGCCGCTGTTGCTAAAACAAAATCAAATAGAGCTGCGGCTCGTTATTTGAATTGTTCTTACACACACTGGAAGAAATGGGCTCAATTTTATAAAGACGAAGCAACAGGTCAGTCTTTATTTGATAAACATTTAAATCAACAAGGTAAAGGTATTCCTAAATTTTTAAATCATGGTAAAAAGGATGTTGCGTTATTAGACATTATTGAAGGTAGAGTAGACGCTTCACATTATAACCCTCAAAAAATTAAATATAGATTAATTGAGGAAGGATTTTTAAAAGAAGAATGTAATGTATGTGGTTTTAATGAACGACGAGTTGTTGATTATAAAATGCCTCTAATACTACATTTTAAAGATAAAAACAAACAACATTATAGAATTGAAAATCTAGAAATGTTATGTTACAATTGTTATTTTTTAAATATTGGTGATGTGTTCATTAATAAACAAATTGAAGGTTTTGAAGACCATGTACCAACTAAAGAAAATTTACCGGACTGGGAATTAGATGATTATCAAAAGCAACGCTTAATGGAGTTAGGATTACACAATGAACCATTAGCTGATGATGATTTTGATATTATTTCACGTATTTAAAATATTTATAATAAAATTATGGCAATAAAAGACAAATTATTTCCATCATTGATAGCATTATCTGCATTATCAGTATCAGCTTCAGCGGCTTTTTACTCGATAAGTGGATTAAGTAAATTATTTGCTGGTGCAAGTTTAGAAGTAATTATTATGGCTAGTTCATTAGAAGTAGCTAAATTGGTAATAGCTTCATTACTTTATCAATATTGGAATGATCTTAATAAAACATTAAGAGTATATTTAACAATCGCAACTACTGTATTGATTTTAATTACATCAATGGGTATTTATGGTTTCTTATCCGCTGCTTATCAAGAGACAGCAAATAAAGATGGTGTTGTAACTCAACAAATAACAACACTTGAAACTAAAAAAGGATTATACATTCAAACAAGAGACAATTTATTAAAGGAAAAACAATCCCTTAATGAATTAAGAGGTACTTTATCTAAAGGTGCTACAACTCAATTTACTGATAAGAAAGGTAATTTAGTAGTTAGATCTAATAAAGCTAACATTAAACAAATGGAGTCAACATCTAAATCAGATGATAAATTAACAACTAGATTAGATGTAGCTAATGATTCAATATTTGCTTTAGAAAATAGAATATTAGAGGCTAAAACAGGTGGCGCAACAAGTGAATTAGGTCCATTAAAATATTTATCTGGTTTAACTGGATTACCAATGGATAAAATTATTAATTACTTATTGTTAGTAATTATATTTGTATTTGATCCTTTAGCAATTGCTTTAGTGATAGCAGCTAATTTTGCTTTTGCTCAATTAAAAACTAAAAAAGAAGATAAACCTGAAGAAGAAGTTAAAGGAGTTCCATTAATGTTTGATCCTGAAACTAATAGAACATTCTATGTAGAAAAAGAAGAAATACAAGATGAAATTAAAGATTGGGATGTTACTTTAAATGATGGCTTAGAAGATATAACTTCAGACTTTGAATTAGTAGATGAAGATAAAGAATTACCTCCAGATAATTATTTAGAAAATATTTCTACATTGACTGATGAAGAAAAACAATATGATTTAGATGGTGATGGTAAATTAAGTAAGGCAGAAATAAGAGCAATGGAAGATAGATTATTAAATAATTCATCAGTATCAAGATGGAAAAAGAATAAAATATTAACAGCTAGAAGATCACGTGATGGCGAAGACGAAATCAAAACATACTAAACATAAGAAAATTGTACATGACTATGAGGTTCAAAAACAGAACCACTTAGAAAAACTTGCAACCTCACTTTTGGCATCCCAAGATAAGATTGTTAAATTTAAATCAAAAGTAATCAATAATAATTTTTTAGACCTATTTTAATATGACAAACGAGATAACAGTAGCGAGTCAAAGTGATTTTCAAGAAATGCTTGATAATAAAGATTTTAAATTAGCTAAAATTATTGTTGAAAATATTTTAAAGAATCTTGATAATCCAAAAACAAGTATTCATATATTAACTATTACTTGTTTAGATGAGGACACATCATATGACATTTCATTAGAAAAGAAACACTTCGCATCTACATTAGAGGAAAATTTGAAGTATTATATCAAAGAAGAATTATATGAAAAATGTACTGAAATAGTAGATGTTATTAATAAACTAAAAACAAATAAATAAGATGGAAAAATTAAAAGAGTACGCTAAACAGTCAGTATTAGTTTTAATGTTAGGACTAGCATTATTTATGGGCTTTACAGTTGGTTATCATTATAACAAAATTGTAACAAACATTATCAATCAAAAGAATATCAAGACACCTGATAACACATCAGTTGCTATTAATGAGAAAAATCAATTACTACTCATTAATAAACAAACAGGAGAATATATTTTATACTCTGATAGCATTGGATCAAGTATTTTCAATATCTATGCTAAGTCTATTGTTTCACTTAAATAATTAACATGACATTGAAAAAAGTATTATACACATGGTTAACAGCTTTAACCTTAATGTTAGGTTATCTGTTCTTTAAATTAGAACGATTAGAAACATCAATTGAAAAGACAGGATTCATTACAACTAATCAAGATGTACCATCAATTCAGATGTACAATTGTTTAGAAAAATATAGTGAGGAATATGAAATTCCAAAATATATATTTTATAATATCGCTTATCTTGAAACAACATATCAAGGACCATTTGATTGGAGATATAATCATGATCGTATATCAAACGCAGGAGCAGTAGGACCAATGCAACTAATGCCTATAATTGCTAAAGACATTTATGACAAAAATATATCTCAAAATAAAATGAGAAAAGATATTGAATTAAATGTTAAAACAAGTGCTAAATTTTTAGCTAAATTATATAAACGTTATGGTGATTGGGGTAAAGTATGCGGTTACTACAACACAGGTAAGCCGATTTTAAACGACTACGCTCGTTATGCGGTCAATAATAAAAACTATAAAAGTAAGTGGGTTGAAGTAGAGTTATAACATATTTATAGGAAATTAAATCCTATAAACATGGCTAAGAAATCAACTAAAGTTACATTATCAAATAGAGGTAAAATATCATTTGGTAAAAAGAAAAAAGGCAAAGCAACAAAACACACTAACAAACGTGTTAGCAAGAAAACCAAGTACAGAGGCCAAGGCCGTTAAGTAAAATAAATAAGTTATGAGTAAAACAAGTAATAGTGCTAAGATTGATTGTTTATTAGCCTGGATCGAGGATCTAAAGAAAAACAATAAACCAAGAAAAAATTTAACATCTGTTGAACCTGCATTAAATGCTAAACAAACAGTATTTGTTAGAGATAATACATTCCGTCCATATAAGAAAAAATAGTGTTAAGTCTAGAGACAATATCAGACGATGTATTAATTAAATTAGCTCAAAAGGACTGGCCCAGCTTAGTATTACTATGTTGGGCCTACTCTATTGACCTTCAACTTGAACAAGAATACGAACGAACCCCAAAAACGTTTATGGCCTAATCATCTGTTTGGCTTTCCAAAATATCTTTATTATATTTAAGTATAATAAGAAAATAAAGACATGACAAAGAAAGAAGAATTAATGACAATGATTGGTAAAGAGACATCGGATAATTATTCACCTACTTTCCGCTCCAAATTAATAGCAATTTATGATACCTATTGTTTATGGGAAATAGCTCCTAACCAATGGAATAATGAAGGAAATGAAACTGTAGGAGCTAGAAAATTAGTACCATTATGGTTAAGTTCAAATATGTGTTTTGGAGCTTAATAAACCACTTGTTTGGCTCACTAGGATAAGGATGTTATATTTAATTATAAAGAAAATAAAGATATGTCAAAAAGAGGAAGAGTAGCAGCAACAAAAGAAGAAGATCAGCCAACTAAATTTATTAGAACAATAGTTCATGCAGATGGAACAATTGCTAAATGGCATTATGATTTAGATAAAACAAAAAACGGACCCATAATGGTTGAGTTTGATGATAAAAATTCAGTTCCAATAGCTGATATTATAGTTAAGGAAAAGAAAGCAAAAGCAGACAAAAAACAATATTTGAATCCAGCAACAGGAAGGTATGTTGCCGCGTTTAGAGCAAAACAATTAGGACTAATAGAATAACAAAATGGTAAATTACGATTTAGAGATTAAAAACGGTTGGAGAAAAGCAAGTGACTTATTAAAGTTAAAACAAATGGATGATGCTAGAGATACTTTAGATTACTGTTTAATTTTATTATCACAAGTAGTGTTGGAACGTAAGTTAAGAGACACAGACAAGTTAGGTGGAGTAAAGATGTTAGTGTGGTATGAGAGAATTTGGGTCGCATTAGAAAAAAACAATTTATTATTAGCATAAAATGAAAGAGTTAAACGGATTATCAGTTAGACATGTCGCTCAAATAGTTAGGAGAAAAATGATCCAACGATCAAAAGAATCCAAAAAGATCTATAAACGAGTTAAAAATAAGAAACTAGACAGGGAGTAATCACCTGTTTGGCTTCTGGTTAGAAGGATGTTATATTTAGGTATAAAGAAATAAAAGATATGATATATAAGCCACTTTACAAACGCGCCACAAACAGCAAAATCAATCAATGGACAATTGAAATTGATTCAAACAAATTCAGAACAATAGCTGGTTATAATGATGGTGTTCAAACAACATCTGAATGGACAGTATGTGATGGAAAAAATATAGGTAAGAAAAACGAAACTACACCTGAACGACAAGCCAAAGCTGAAGCTGATGCTTTATATCGTAAACGTAAGGAAGTAGGATTTTTTGATGATATAAAGGATTGTGATAAATCACTTTACTTTCAACCTATGTTAGCTAAGGATTGGAATGATGAAAAACATAAAATTAGTTATCCAATTTTTAGTCAGCCAAAACTTGATGGTATTAGATGTATTGTTAAAAGTGATGGTATGTGGTCTCGAAATGGTAAGCCAATCATATCAGCGCCTCATATTTTTGAAGCATTAAAACCATTACTTGAAAATGATCCAACATTAATATTTGATGGTGAGTTATATGCTGATAAATTTGCTAATGATTTTAATAAAATTTGTTCTATAGTTAAAAAAACTAAACCAACAAGTAATGATTTAATTGATAGTAAAAATAATATTCAATATCATGTTTATGATTTACCTAGTCACAACGGTGTATTCACTAAACGTAATTCAACTTTAAAATCACTTAAATTACATAAATCAATTGTAGTAGTAGAGACAGTACAAGTACATAACGAGAATGAAGTTATGACTGAGTATGATAGAGTAATGGATCAAGGTTATGAGGGTCAAATACTAAGAATTGATAATGAATATCAAAACAAACGTTCTAAGTATTTACTTAAATATAAAACGTTTGTAGATGAGGAATTTGTTATATTAGGTATTAATGAAGGTGAAGGTAATAAATCAGGAATGATTGGATATGCTTTATTTGAAACTAAAGAAGGTAAACGATTTACTTCTAACTTTAAATATAGCTGGGACGAGTTAAAAGAAATGTGGTTGATCAAGGATCAATTAATAGGTAAAACAGCTACAATTAAATATTTTAACTTAACACCAGATGGTATTCCAAGATTTCCATATGTAATTAAAATTGATAGAGAATCATATGAATAGGTTTGGCTCCCCAAATAAACTTTATTATATTTAAATATAAAGAAAAATAAGAGTTATGGAAAGACAAATAGTATATAATGCGATTGATTGTTTAGATTGTGGTGAAACAATAGTTTCATATCATAGACATGATTATAAAACATGTATGTGTAGAAATCAAGCAACAGTTGATGGTGGCACTGCTTATTTAAGATATGGAGCCGTTGATTTTAATAAAATACGATCAGTAGTAGTATTTGCTGATATGCCTCATTCAATAGTTAGGTTATATGCTACTAGAGGTGGTAGAGGTGAAGATGGAAAACAACCATTAACTTGGGTTCGTATTTGTGATATGAATGATGACTGGTTAGAAGCAGTATTAGATTATGGAGGTCCTGAGTGGCATTTAAATATAATTAAAAATGAAATTGAATATAGAAAAAATAAATAAGTTATGATAAAGTTATATAACAAATATAACCTTGAAATAAAAACAGTAATTCAAATGCTTCTTATAGGAGTAATAGCATTAATATTAGAATATTTTAAAATAGTTAAATAACATGGCAATCAAACCTCAATCAATTAGAAGTGGAGTAGTAGTTTTATTTGATAATAAAATTGTTGATAAACAAACAGTTATAACAGCAAGTGAGACATGGTCTCTAAACCATGAAACATTATTTAGAAAACTATTACAACAAGGTGGATCATTTAAAATTAATGGAATCAAAGTAGAGGTAATACCAGCTATGAAAGTATTAAATTCTAAAAATGAACCTGAAATGACAGTTCCAAAAACAGATCCATTAGCTAGATTTTAAAATGATAGGCGGAGTACAAAAGAAAATACTAGTAACTCAAGATGAGAACGGTAATCTAAAAATGGATGATGAGATGGGTAAACTATTTTTTGGTGATCCTAATACTCATATGGAATATAAATTGGTTCGTGAACATGATGGATTAACACACCACGCTCATGAAATTGGATGGGTTGAATGGAATGAAAATGGTACATTTAAAGAAAAATATGATGAACCAATTATTGGTAGATCACTTATATTAGATCCACATCGAATGAGTTTTACTTGGTTAACTACCTCAGTTACTGAAATTATAGAACAACAAGATAATTATATTAAATTTAACACACGTAATAGTGTATATGAGTTATTTAAACAAGATAATAAGTTATGACAAAGGAAGAATTTTTACAACAAGTAAGTGATTGGTATGACAATTCAGATAACCACTATGATGATTTTTTAATTAAATTTGAAAAAGATAAAGGTGAACTTATTAACCTACTATCTGTAGCAGGTAAACATACAGCTAGGTTATTTGAACCTAAAACCAAAGAAGAGTGGATGCAAGATATATTAACACCATTTAAAGCAAAATAAGTTATGAATATAGAAAATTTAAACACACAGGAATTAGAAACATTAAGAACATTGCTTAATAAAATGGCAGGACTTAATAAAATGGTAGTTGAACCTAAACCAGTTAAGATTAATAAAACTGAAGCTATGATTTTTAATATCATACAAGAATTTGATTTTTTAAAAGTACAAACAGCAATGAATGTTTTAGATTGGAGATGGGTAGGCCAAGATGTTACTATTAATATGTTAAAAACAGAAGCAATTAGATTACTTAAAGACGCTGCTAAATTAAGATTAGGAAATTTAAGTGATGAACATTGGGAATTAGGTATCACTTGTAGTACAGGTGGACTCCAAGCAACAGCATATTGTGATGAAGATAAAAATAAAATTACTAGTTTAGAGTTAAAATTTATAGTGGAGGAATGGGATGTTGATTTAGAATATGTAGATAATGAATAACATATATGAAAAAAATATTAGTTATATTAATATTAATTACTACATATGGTTTTACACCTGCTCCTGAAAAATGTTCAGGTGTTGTAACTGTTAGTCTTGTTTATTCTTGGACTGATACTGCTTATCTATATGTTAAATTAGATAATGAAGGTGGTGAAAAAAAAGTACGTTTTATTGGTAAGACAGTTCCCCAAATAAATGAAAGAATAACTTTTAATTGTAAACAAATAATAAATTAAAAATGAAAATCTGGAGTGACATTAAATGGTTTTACAACCAAGTGAAACGTTCATTTGCCTACGCTAAATACGCTTGGGGAGGATATGATTGGGATTATAGCTATTCAATTGATATATTCCGATATAGCTTAGAACGTTTAGCTAATAAATTAGGTTCAAATTCAGTATATGGCGTCAGTGCTAAAAGTAGAGCTATACGTTGTAGAATGATTGCTAAACTAATGGAACGAGTTAATGAAGACTATTACGCTACAAGTTATGTTGGAGTATTAGAAAGCATGTATGGTAAAGTGGAACTGGTGGTTGAAGATATAGGTGGTGGTAAGTATGAGTATAAAGGTTTTAAATGGGAGAAAGCAATTGATGATAAACATAATGATGAAATCAATAAATTCAGTGATGAGTTATATCAGTTAGGTATTGAAAAACAAAAACGTGCTGAGGTATTACTTTGGAAATTAGTTGAACATAATATAAAATATTTTTGGGATTAATATGAACCAAATATTAATTTATATTTATATTAAAAGATAAATCATGAAACAATCAGAATTAAAACAAATCATTAGAGAAGAAATTAGTAAGACTTTAAAAAAACAAACATCTAATATTGAACTAATAGGTCCTGATATTGATGAGTTGTTAGATGCTATTAATTTTATTAATATTGGTCTTACTAAAACTAATAAACCAAGACCCCATTCATTTGGAAAAAATACACTTAAAGCATTAGATAATGATGGTCATTCAATAGATAGTGGAAAATTCAGTGGAAAATTTTCAATTAGTGTTGAACCTAAAGTATCTAATAAAAATTTATATATTGAACAAGTTAATGATTTATTAGATGATCATGGGTTTGAATGTAAATTATATATAATTAAATAAATTAATTATGAAAATAGATTATGACAATCCAATACTAATTTGTGTAGATAAAATATTTAATGGTGTGACAGATGATGGTATTGAATTTGATATACAAGCTTACTACACTGAAGAAGATAGGTGGCAAGTAGAAAAAATTACATTCATTAATAAAACACCAAATCAAAAATTACTTAAACAACAAATTACAAATACATTTTTAGAAAAAATAGGTTTGGCTTCTGGTTAAATTGATGTTATATTTAAGTATATGGAAAAAAAAGGTTTTACAGAAAAAATGCGATTTGATTTTGACACAACTAAATCTTGTGAAATCAAAATTAAAACAGGTATATGGTGTCGAGCAACACCTAACGAATTTAGAAGTTGGAAAGGTGAACGTCGAATTGTTAGATGGGTTAAAAATGAAGAAATCATAGAACAATATGATGGTCCTGTATATTATATGGGTTCAAATAAATTAGATAAATCAAAATCTAAAGTTGGGTATGCATTTTTACATGAAATTGATCCTAGAGCACAATATAGTAAACAACGAGAAACTGAACATTTCACCATTAAAAAATAAGTTTGGCTATTGGCTAAATGGATGTTATATTTAAGTATAATAAGAAAATAAGAACATGATAACAGACGTAATTAAAAGACAAACAGAACCAGAATTAAACCATGAGATTGAAATGTATTTTGCTAAATACCCACCTCATGATTATGGTACAAAAGTATTAGATGTTATTTATGATGAACAAGATGAAGTATGGGCTGTATTTTTAGGTAGAAGTGACTATTAGTATATTAATATTAGCCTTAATTTTTGGACCTGTTATAGTAACAGAGACATTAATATTAATAGCTAGAATAGCTGAATACTTACAAAATTTAAGTAAAAAGAAATAAAAATGGATAGTTATTATTATGGCTATACTTGTATCAATTTTATTCTCATTATCAATAGGATTTGTAATGGGCTTCTTTTATCATTTAGGTATTCAAAATAGTATTAACAAACAGTACACTAGTACAGTTAGGAAAACTATTAATACTTATTTAAACGATTGTGATAGGTCAGGACATAATAAGTATATCTTAACTAAAGCTAAAGCTGAGATATTAACAGCAAACATAATATCAGCACTTAATAAATTAAAGTGAATATAAAATAAAGGTTATGAAAAAATTAGTTTTAATTCTATTACTATTACCTACACTAGGTAAAGCTCAAACAACTATGGTTTGGGAATCTAAAATCAACAACATATATTATCATATTGAATTGGAATGTGTACCTAAAAAAAGTGGTGGTGTGTTTCAATTTACAATTAGTGATCCTACAATAGATGAAGAAATTGATTATTGGGTTACAGGTGTGTGGGAAC
>Ga0208091_1000131_pt1 | contig 17266 bp, 23 predicted proteins | sample LakMenEpi26Oct12_FD_150736 | JGI IMG/M metagenome (GOLD analysis project Ga0208091, IMG submission 150736) | Freshwater microbial communities from Lake Mendota, WI - 26OCT2012 deep hole epilimnion (SPAdes) | ecosystem: Environmental > Aquatic > Freshwater > Lake > Epilimnion/Euphotic zone ...
TATGTTAATTGATGAGCCGTTTATACAACAAACAAATTACAAATATTTAGAACCTTTAATACAACAGTATTATTTTTACAATGACATTTACCCAAGACAAGGTAAAGAGTTAGAAGAACTTGAACCAAATCAGGTTAACACTTCTATACGTGCCGTAAGTGATATGAGACAATTTGTTGCCGAGATTGTTCCAAAAGTTCAATTCTTTGACACTAACAAAGACAAATACCCCAAAAAAGATTTAAGGGAATATATTGGTGATTGGTTTGATAAAGATTTTCTTGATTTTACAGATAAGTTAATAAGACAATCTTCAGAAAAACAAGAAGAGAAGAAAGCCAAAAAACAAGTAGATAAAATTTATGATAGTGATACGATTTTAATTGTTAAACCAAAAACACACACGGCATCTTGTTATTATGGTGCAGGTACAAAGTGGTGTACAACAATGAAAAATAACTCAGGTTATTTTGAATCTCACACCAAAAATGCAAATCTTTATTACATTATTGTTAAAAAGAAAAACGTATCAGATAGATTTTATAAAATAGCGATTAATATTAAACCCGGCGAAAAATTAATTGACGCTAGTTGGTACGATGTTAAAGATAATACTTTTAGTTTTAGTGAAAAAGATTTATTCTTAACCATTATTCCTCAAAAAGCTATTGATGCGATTTATAATGATTTAAAGTTATTAAAAGATTCATGGTTCACAACTGAATTGATTCCACAAATTAGCGAAGCCAGATTAAAACAGGAAGCTAAAAGAATATATTTAAGTGATACTAAAAATATTATAGTAGCATTTAGAATGGATAACTTTAATACTTCAGATTATTTGGGAGACAATAATGATGAAGATGATAATAATGCCTTCCAAAGATTTGAATGCTCATTTAGACTATCAGAATATAATAGTAACACACAAGAATTGGTTGACCCTGACGTTGACTCAACATTTTATGAATCAGGTTTTGGGTTAGGTATACTTAGAATAAGTGACGATGGTCAAAATTATGAAATGATGATTGAATTTGAAAATGATGATGAATTTGGTAATAAATTTTTAAATATTGATTATCCAATTTTATCTTACCCTAAAGACAAACATTTTTCTATTGCTGTAGGTAGTTATATGAGCGTAGTTTTTAATAGAATAGTTGATACAGATTATTTTAAACAAAAACTTGAGAACTATAAAGATGATAAAAACATTGTTAAGAAATATACAATGGCTGGTTATACATTCACTAAAGGTGGTAAATTAACAAAATCATTGATGGATTATATTGAATCATTACCTGAAGGTGGTATTGGTAATAAATTAGATTTCTTAACAAAAACTGGCCAAGTCAAAGTAACACCTGAAGGCGTTATTAGTAAAACAGGTAGAGAAATAACACTTCAAGGGTATCTTTCATCTTTCTTTTCAGCAGCAAAACAAGCCGGAATTATTCAAAAACCTGAAGGTAAAAATGGGTTCATTAAGGGTCCAAATTTCAACAAATATAAGGAAAAAATATCTTAAAAATATTTTTTAATAAATTATCACTTTTTTTTCGTTTTAGGTGTTGTAATTGTACTTTTTTTGATATATATTATTTGACTAAAGTAATGGACCCAAACGAAAAAACCACCGAACAAGAATTCAATGTGATTTTGGATAATTTTTTATCCAATGATAAATCTATGCAAGAAGAAAATACTCAGATTGAGTATTCTTGTTGGGATGATGAATGGGACAATTGTAATGGTGATATTATTTTGTTTATTTAAAAAAATATTCCAAAACCCCTGTTAAACTTAATCCAAGTAAAAGTATAATACAAACTATTGTACTCCAAAAAAACATAACATAAGAAAATTCAATATTTTCTTTTTTTCTGCCTTGCCATTCAAATTTTTTATTGTCCTCCATAAAATAATATCATTTTTTTAGCATTCGTTATTAACCAACTTTCTACATTAGGTATTTTTTCTAAAAATCTTAATTCTACATAGTAACAAAATACCTCTTCATCAGATGCGGTATATTTTAATTTTTTATTAATAATTAATAAATGTGTTGATTCATGAACTAAAATTGCCGCTATATTATTAATACTACCGTACTTAATTTCTTTCTGTGGAATCAAGATTGTTTCATTATCTTCTATAGTTGAGAAATTACCAGTCCAATATGAAACCTTTCGGCAGTTTGTCAAAATTTTATTGTAATTTATAGAGTCGTATTTTTTTACAACTTTTAACGCCGAGTCAACTCGTAGTATCCAGTTATCGCCAACATCATCAATTTTTATTTGTGAAAAACACAAAATTGGTAATAAAAATATAATAGATAATAACCACTTCATATTAATGTTAAATATACACTAATTAAATACTAATGTCTATATAGTCATATTTATAGGTAATTACCAAGATGCAAATGAAAAAAATTATTTTATCATTAACGCTGATTTGCGCTTCGCTGGTGAGTTACGCGCAAACATGTCCGACACCGTCCACGACGGCTGCCCACGTGACATTAGATTCAACTTACCAAACAGGTACCTATAGGTCTGGAAAAACAAACATAGGATTGTGTTGGTACAACAACACCTCAACAAACATTACGGCAACACAGTTTAGAGTATTCTACGATAAAACTGCGTTTGCTAAGGTTGATACTGTTACTTCGTTGAATACGTCGTTCTCACAGTATCTTCAGTATGTGGACAATCCAACTGGTGGATATGTAACAATTACTTTAACGTACACAGGTACTAACAGTAGTTTTACATTACCAAATGGAAAAATGTTTCAGGTTACTTTGAAACACTCGTCATCACTTTCTACAACTTACTTTTCACCTACCGATATGACATTTGGTGGAACACCAACTTTTCCTCAGTTATCAACGACTCAGGCAGGTGCTGACTATGCGTTAACACTTAAAAACTTCGGTGGTGTTTTCAAACCTCAGGTTATGTCATTTAAAGGTAAGTTTGTAAACGTTACTGGAACAGCATCTAAAAACTTAACTGTATCATTAGAGAAGAAATTAAAAACATCTTCAACATGGTCATATGTTAAAGACACATTTACCAATACTTTAGGTAAATTCTTCTTTACAGATGTTCCAATTGATACAACAGCTTGGGATGTAAGAATTGCGGTTAAAGGTGATACTATGGGTGTTGGAGCTATTGTTTCTACATCAGATGCACAAAGAATCAACCAATATGTATTGGGTACTCAGTCAATGACTGGTTTTGATTTTTACTCTTCTGATGTAAACGGAGACAATTCAGTTTCAATCTCTGACGTTTATGGTGTTTACGCAAGAGTTTCAGGTAGATTTACAGCTTGGTCTAATAGTGTTAAAGATGTTAAATTCTTTACTGTATCTGAATACGGAACTATTAACGGGTCAACTACAAACTACACAAGCTCAATCGCAGGTGTAACAAACTTCACTTACCAAATCATCGCAGGTCAACCTGACTCTGTGACTTACTATGTTGTGTGTCCTGGTGATGCTAACGGAACTGGTTACAACAGAGCTCGTATGACACCAATTGAAATTGTTAACCCTAACAATGCAAACAAACGTATTATTGATGTAACAACGTCGTATGATAACATTTTGGAATCTATTGAGGTTAACTTTCCTAAATTAGGTGTTGATGATGGTGATGTGGTTAATATCCCTGTAAAATTAAAGACAGGTGGTATTGATTTGGGTTCATTACAAATTTGTATGAAATACGACTCAACCCTTTTAACGTTTAAAGGTGTTAAGAATGAATTGAAAACCTCTTATTGGATTTCTTTCATCAACACATCAAACAACATGGTTGAATGGGGTGGATATGACCCATCAAATAACCAACACTTGGTTAAAGATGGTGATATGTTTTTCACATTACAATTTGAGTCTAAAAAACCACAAAACGACTGGGGTAAAAGTCCTTTATACGTTCAAAGAAAATTTGCGGGTAACGCATTGGCAACTGATTTGAACATCAGTCCTACTGATGGTATCATTCAGGTTTTCAGAATGGGTAATGGTACAAACGATTTCAAAGATATGATTTTATATCCAAACCCATTTGAGGGTGAGGTAACAATCGGTTTTAAAATTTACGAAGAAGGTAAAAACATTATTGGTATTTATGATGTAAACGGAAAACAACAAATGGAAATTGTACCAAACCAAACAAATATTGGAATTTATTCAAATACAGTTGATTTGAGTTTTTTACCACCAGGAACTTACTTGGCGGTTTTAAGAAACGAAGAAAAAACAACAACAAAAAAAGCAGTTAAAACTAATTAACACACAACAGTTAAAACTAACAAATAAACTTGGGGGTCACTGACCCCCATAAGCCGAAAAAAATAAATAAACTAAAATAAAAATAAAAACAAAATGAGTGAAGAAACACAAGAAACAGAAAGTACTTGGTCAGGTTTAAAGAAAACCATTATCGGTACAATCGCAACAGCAGTTACGGCTGGTGGTGCATGGTTCACAACAACACTATTCGGTGGTGGTGACGACGAAGAAAAACCAAAAACAGAACAAGCTCCAGCGGCAGCACCTGTTATTAACTTAAGTGTTGACAATTCGTCAAAGAACACTGCTGGCGGTGGTGGAACAACTACAGTTATCAAAGAAAAAACTGTTGTAGAAAAACAAGCGGCACCTGCAGAATCTAAACCAGCAAAGAAAAGCGAAACTGAAGATGCGCCTTGGTAATATACTAGTGGGTTTAACTCTATTTTTTGCAAGTTGTGCATCAACACAACCGTTAAAAGCACAAATTGGTTCAGTTAAAACCGAAGAATATACCGCAGGATTTGAAAAGAAAAAATCTTTGGATTCATTACCTCCATATACTGACACAATTCAGATTCCAATTCAAATTTTAAAAATTGGTATTAGTGAAGAAGTTTATGAGATGTATCCTGAATTAAAAGATGCGAGAGTTGGTATGGGTGTGACAAATATTGTTTTAGAATATTTGGAACAAACAGGAAGATTTGTTTTCACAGAAGACAAGTTGGAAATAAAAGAAAGAATGGTTAACCAATTCAAAGCGTCAAGCAAAGGTTTTACTGAAAACAAAGTTGACGGTAAAGGTAAAATTAAGTTAGCTAAATACTTTGTCTACATTGAGGTTTATGACTTTTCTGTAGGTGAAGATGAGGTGGTTGAAACATCAGGTGTCACAATCAAACAAATTACACAACTTGGTTTACAGGTTAGATTTGTTGACGCTGAATCAGGTGAAGTTATCACAGGTAGTGGACAAGGAAAGGCAATTACGACTAAAACATCATCAACTCTTGGTGATATTGAAGGTCCAAAGTTTAACAAATCTACTGTCGGTGTATCAACCAAAAAAGCATTGGAAACATCTACTGTAAGAGTGGTAGAGAAGTTGATAAAAAAAGAAGTATTCAAAAATTAAAATGGCAATTAAAGAAAAAATTAAAGACACATTGGGTTTAGGTAAACCTGATTATGTAAAAGTAGAAGACAAGAACAGATTCTATTACATGTTGCAACAAATGCAAAATAACAGATGGAATATCACCTTAGCAATTTTATTCTTATTCTTTTTCATCATCGCTGGAATTAACTCAGCGGTATTCTTCAATATAACAATTGGAGAAGATTGGAAAGAATTATTATTAATCTTGTTGGGTGCGTTTGTTGGTAACTTGAACAAAGTTGTTGACTATTGGTTCAACTCTGAAGACAGAGACAAAATGTTAATCCAAAAGGTTGACGAAGAAGATGGTCAATCTTTATCTAACGTAACATCAGTAGATTAATGAAATGGATATTCTCAATATTATTATTGTTAGTATCCTCTATCAGTTTTGGTCAGGGGTTCTCATATTCGTATGTGGACCCTTGCACAAAAAAAACTAATACCGTATACATTCCTTCAGGTCAAGGTTCAGTTACGGTAAGTTACTATGGTGCATCAAACACCTTTACACAAGCCGATTTCCAAAATGGAACATTCTCAGCGTGGATGTATTCAGTATCCGCAGCATCAACACAACCATGTGAAGGTTTAAAAACAGAGACACAAACAAAAACAAACACAATTATAACCAATAACATTATTTCAACTCTAACAAGCGTAACCGCCGCGGCAACAATGTCCGTAACGAGTTCAATTAGTACTGTTAGTTCTCAAAGTGCAGGAACTGCGTTAGGAAATAGTGTGAATAACTCATCAGATAACAGTAGTGGTGGGGGGAATTCAAAAGAAAACAAAGATGGACAGAATAATTCAGGAAGTAAATCAAATAATCAAGAAAGTGGAACCTCAGGACAACCTCAAGGAGGTGGAACAACAACTAATTCATCTCAAGGGATTAATAAGACAGAAGGAGGAAGCACATCAGGTACAAATCAACCAACTGAAGGTGGAAATCAACCGTCTGGCTCACCTGTAGGGGGTAATACGGCTCAAAATCAACCAAATACGAGCCCAAATACAGGTAAGACTGAGCCCAATACAGGGAATTCAGGTAATACCACTCAATCAGGGTCAAATACAGGAAGTAACCCCCCAAGTAACCCCCCAAGTAACCCCCCAAGTCAAAATACGGGGAATACAAGTACAAATACGGGGAATTCAGGGTCAAATACAGGAAATAACACCCAATCGGGTACAAATACGGGTCAAAATGGGGGTAGTAGTACCCAATCGGGTACAAATACAGGGAATTCAGGTAATTCAGGTGGTTCAGGAGGTACAAATACAGGGAATTCAGGTAATTCCGATGGTTCAGGAGGTACAAATACAGGGAATTCAGGGTCAAATACGGGGAATTCAGGTGGAAATTCCAATGGTAATTCCGATGGTAATTCCGATGGTGTAAATGGTACCGCAAAACCCAAAAATGACCCTACAACAACACCCACAGACACTAAATCAGGTGGGAATGGTGGAACTACCAACTCAGTTGCAAACGCCGCTGACGCTTCTTCAGGTGGTTCTACATCAAATGCATCAGAAGGTAGTGGTGGAGGTTCTAAGGGTGGTGCGAAGTCAAATGTTAGGGTTGGTTCAATAATAGGTACAGGTGATATAGTTGCAATGAAGAGTGCTGAGGATAATACAAACTCTTTTAAAGCAACAATGTCGGTTACTAAGTCAAATACTGACAATTCAAGAGCTAAGGGAGCCTTATTAAACTTTACAACAGCAATTAATAATTCAAATCTTACTTTTTACGGAGCTTTTACAAATAAGAGTAAATCAAATACACTAATTTGTGCCAATTCAACAATGGTAAACTTTGATTATGACTTGTTTAACACAACAACAGTACTTGAATCTCATAGGTTTAACAAATTATCACTTATGGGTGGTATTAACTATACAATAGGGTCAATGGCTGAAACATCATTTAGTAATATATCTGCGGTTGGTGGTGGTTTTTATATGTTTAAAGCAAGTAAAAATATATCAGGTAATATGTTGTTATTAGCCGTTTATTCACCGTTTACAAAATTCTATGAAGGAACATGGTGGCAATCAGGAACCTTGTTAGTTCCATTTAGTTCTTGGGATTATTCAATATCAAAAAAATTCAAATATAATATCAGTTTCTCAGGAACATGGGAAGTTGGTAAATCTGTATTACAATATCAGATATTAACAGGAGGTAAAATAATGTTATAAAAAATATGAAAAACACAATTATACTATTAGGTATTATACTCACGGGTATAATCAACCTAAACGCACAGGACTGTTACACAGTCAAAGAAGTTAACAATAAAACTGAAAATCCTGACCTTTCATCAAAAAGGTTCACTTTCGGTATAAAACAAATGACTGAAGAGTTATTGGGTGAAAAGTTTACAATTTGTGTTGACGGAAAACCTGTTGTAGTTAATATCACTTCAATTGAGGCACCAACAGTTGGTATTAATATCGGTCCGTTTATGATTAGAAAGAAAAACACTATTGTAAAAACTGAAGTTATTATTAATGGTAAGGTTTATGTTGGTGAGGGTACCGCAAAACTATCAGTTAAGGCATCTTTTGCTGAGTTAAAAGACGAAAATTTACCATTTGAAAAAAGTGTGTTTGCATCGGCAGTTAAAAAATCTTTACAAGACGGTATTTCTAAAATTTAATGAAGTGGATTGTATTCATATTAACTTTTTTAATATCACTGAAAACATATTCTCAGTCACCTTTGTGTGCTAGTAGACCAACAAGTTTTTGTTGTGAATATGTTTCTAGTGTAACGATAAACGGAAGGACTTTTGCTGGTAGTAAAGGTTTTAGTAACACCTCTGGTGGAAGTCCTGCCGGATATTATGATTATGCATATACAAAAGATACTGTACCAAGAATTAAAGCGGGACAAAGTATTACAATATCATACACTGCGGTGACTAATGGTAACTACATGGAATATTTTAAACTATGGATTGATTTTAATGGTAATGGTGTTTTAACCGACGCTGGTGAGTTGGTACATAGTTCAAATTATCAATGGAATGGAACTAAGACGGTAAGTGCAACATTTACAGTCCCAACTTCAGTATATAATGGTGAAGTGTATATGAGATTCGTAATGCAATATTCAGGTTCTCCTGTAATATGTGGAACATATTCTTATGGTAATACTTTTGACTTTAAAACAAGAATTGTGGGGGCGACTGACCCGTTTAGTTATACAGGTTACATTTATAATTCAGAAGGTGTAGGAATTCAAAATATTCCAATAGAATTATACAGCAAATTAAAAACAAGTTCTACGTATACTTCATTAAGTACTACTACAACAGATGCTAACGGGAAATATAGTATAAGTTCAACAAGAGATGCAACTTCATACGATTTTCAATTACGAATTAATACATTAACAATTTTATCACCAATTGTTAGTGATGCAAAATTATTCAACACCAAAGTATTACAACAATCTTTTAATTCACGTGATTATTATAGAATGGATGTCAATGATGATAACAATCTTTCAATCTCAGATGTTTATTCAATATACATGAAAATAATTGGTATCCCTTGGAAATCAAGTATGGTTGATTATAGAATTTTTACACCTACGGAATGGAATACAATTAGTACATCCAATACAAACTTAAAATCAACCTATTCAGGAACACAAACAATTACAGTTAGTAGTTTAACAAATAAGGGGTCGTCCAATTATTATTTGGTAAGAACGGGATATAGATATTGAAGTAAGATAAAATTTTAAAGATATATTTGTCTTTAATAAAGTTTATCATTACCTTTGTATCAATATGGAATATAAACACACTTTTAAGAGATTTCTTCAGAGGATTGCCATTGATATTACACGTAAGTTGGACTATCGTGCATTGGATAAGTCAACTCACGGCAAGGAATGTTTTTCAATTTGTCAAAAATTGATTGGTAATCCCGAATCGGAACTTATTGTTTCACCACTTACGGCAAAAAGATACATTAAAAATGATGTATCAAATATCTTTGTTATTATACAAAGTAGAACAGTTCAAATCATTAACCATATTTATAGTTACTCAATACATCTTGATGAAAAGACATATGAAAAAATTATGGAAACATTTAACCAAGAACAAGAAAAAAGATGTATTAAATTGGAATCAGAAGTAGAAGTAAACATCAAACATTCACTCAAAAATATAATCAATAACTTATAAAAATAATATGAACAAGTCATTTAAAAACACGTATAGATTAGGAATGTTGACATTTATAATTGCAACATTATTCACAAGTATAATTTTTGGAGCGTTATTCCGTTCCTGTAATTCAGATTCGGTTGTTAATGTAAACTTGGTGGACAGTAAAAAAGAATCAGTTCACGATACATTCTACATGGATAGAGAAGTTACAAGAGTAATACGTGATACAGTTAGAATACAAATCAAACCCGTAGTTAAACCAATGGTTAAACCAATGGTTTTACCAAAGACAGATACGGTTAGTAAATAATCTTAAGGGCCTTTAGCTCAGTTGGTTAGAGCAGGACACTCATAATGTCAAGGTCACAGGTTCGAGTCCTGTATGGCCCACAATGAATATAAGTTTAAAAAATTTTTTAATTTGTTGTTTGTTATTTTTAACAACACAAGTTTTGGTTTGGTTCCAGTTAAACGGGCAATTTTTCAGTGAATGGTTTAAAAAAAATACTTTTATTCTTTCATTGTTTGGTATACCTGTTAGTTATCTTTGTATATATGCCACAAATTATGGTGTTAAAGCATTTGACGGATTACTTTGGCCACAAAGGTTTTTAGGATTTTCAATTGGGATTATTATTTTTGCAATTTTAAGTATGACCATAATGAACGAAACAATTAATTTTAAAACACTGTTGTCTTTGTTCTTCGCTTTTCTTATAATTTTAGTACAAATATTTATAAAATAAGGACATGTATTGTATAATTAAGTTAATGAAAAACGTAAACGGTATTGAGTTACCCGTAATATTATTGGATAATAATGATGAGGTTTGGGAATTTGAAAATGTAGATTTCGCTATTAAGATGTCAGAAATTTTAACAAAAAATTCTGATTCAGGTTATAGATATTACGTAAAAAAGGTTTAACTTTGTAATTATAAAACATGCCCTTGTAGCTCAGCCGGATAGAGCAACGGTTTTCTAAACCGTAGGTCACAGGTTCGAATCCTGTCGGGGGTACAAAAAATACGGAAAAATGGCAGAGTTGGTCGATTGCGTCAGACTTGAAATCTGAAGTACCTGCAAGGGTACCGTGGGTTCGAATCCTACTTTTTCCGCCAAAATCTTGGGACACCAACCCAAGATTTTTTTTTGGAAGATTGGCAGAGTGGTAATGCAGCGGTTTGCTAAACCGTACATCCGTAAAAGGATGCGTGGGTTCGAGTCCCTCATCTTCCGCAAAAAAAAGAACCGAGTTATTTGACTCGGTTTTTTTTATTTCGTATATTTTAACCATGACAAAATTAAAAGAATTTAGAGAATCTGTACCATCTTGGATGAAAATATCTTTTCTTGATGCTTTAGAGTTTATAGACGCATCTAAGACAAATAAATTTTTACCAATGTTGGTAAAAATAATGGATACATCGTTTAAAAATAGATTTAATAATTTCAATGAAACTAAAGAACTTATTAATGAGTTAGAAATGAAATTACCCCACTTAAAAGGAGACTTTGATAAGTTAGATGTAAGAACCATCTATTCTTTTCTTCTTCAATATAATCAGATGCCAAATCATGAAATGGAAATTGTATCTGAGTTTATTACAATGTATGAAAAACATCAAATTCCAAATGTTGATATTAATCAATTAAAAAGTGTTAACGAGTTAGAATCTATTGTTAATTTAGTTGGAATTAAAAATCTTAGTAAAGAATACTCCAAACAAATACACATTGATTTAGATAATGAAAAATGGTTAGTAGTTAGACCATTAACATATGAATCATCGTTAAAATATGGTGCAAATACTAAATGGTGTACTTCGGCAAAACATAATCCTCATCAATATTTTAGATATACTGAAGATGGTATTTTAGTATATTGTATAAATAAAAAAACAGGATATAAATTAGCGGTTCATATGTGGAAAGAAAATAACAAATTTCATGAACTTTCATTTTGGAACTCTGTTGATGATAGGATAGACTCGTTGACATCTGAAATTGATTATGATGTTTTTAATTTAATTAAAGAAATGTATGGTAATATTAATACAAAAACCAATAAAGAAATTGGTGGTGAGTATTGGGTAAAATCTTATGAGAACTATATAAAAAATGAAAAAGAATCTATGCCGATGGCGGAAATAGATAATTATGAAATGGAGGAACAACGTCCAATGATTAACAGACGTGTTAGAGGATATGTTCCCACAGATGTGGAAGAAGTGGAACCTGAAACTGAACAATCGGTTGCACGCGATTATCCATCAGTGAATTATTAAAATTTTTATTAAAATACTAATTTAGTTTGCAATTTGTAATATTTATAAATTAGTATAAAAAAAAATATGGATTGGTCAAAAATAATTGAGGTAGTTTTAACATCGTTCACATCAATATTTATTGCGCTGATTACTGCGGGATATTTTAGAAGAAGGGCGGAAAAAGGAAAAGAGCAATTTTCTAAAAAACAATTGATGAAGCAAATTGAACATGACGAAATTGTTCATTACGCTTTAAGAGAATTGAGAAGAAAATACAATGCGGACAGAGTATATGTTTGGCAATTCCATAATGGTGGAAATTTTTATACATCGTCTCCAATGCAGCGAACGTCAATAACGTATGAAAGATGTTCTGAAGGGTTGGAAAGAAAGGCCGAAAAATATCAAGGAGTTTTAATCAGTAACTTCACGGGATATATTAGAGACACGATGGAATATAAAATGTTCTATCACGATGTTGAACAACTTCCCGATTTTGCAATTCGTTCTTTAATTTTGAGTAATGGTACATTTTCACACGCCGCAGTTCCTATCTTTGATAAGCAAAATCATTTAATTGGTATCATGGCTCTTGATTGGGTATTCAGTGAAATACCTGATGAATATTTAACTGATGGTGAATTCAGTGAACAATTTAAAAAACAATACACAGCTGAAAGTGGTTCTTTGACACAGTACTTATGAAAAAAATTCGTCAAATCTTAAAAGAAGAAACATCTGACCCATTTGCTGGTGTTCCAAATGATATATTATTTGATTTATTACAAGACTTTGAAGGTGAGTACAATGAGTCCAAAGCAAGACAATTTTGTAAATATTTGAGTATTAGCGATACTAATGAAAATACATCATTTTTTGATGAGTTAATTAATTTAAATCCACGTGTAAGTAATCCTAATGAAATCATTAAACCAACAAGAAAAGAATATAAAGTTGTATTTGAGGTTAAAGAAAAACTATGGGTTAGGTATGAAACTGTAACCAACACATTTGGTTACAATGAAAAATCTGTTGAACAACAAGTACATGATGGAGATATAGGTTGTTTTGATGGTCCTGAAAGACCAAATAGTCGTGAAGTGTATGATTCTGAGCTTTTAGATGAAAACGCTTACATAATGGATGAAAATGACTTTGAGTCATTCTAAATTTATTTAATCGTCTTATTGACAATTCCCCCATATTTATCTATAATCTTATAGAAATTAAAAAAAAAATGAAAAAAGTATTATTCACCCTCGCTATCGTTGCTTTCGCATCTTGTTCATCAAATGAAACATCTACTTCTTGTGCCGACACATTAAATTGTAAAGATTCATCTTGCTGTGATTCAACTTCGGTTGATTCTCTTGTTAAGAGCGTAGAAGCTCACTCTGATTCTTTGTTAACTGAAGTAAAAGAATTAAAAAACTAATTTTTTAATTACTTAATAAAAAAACCCCTTCACAAGAGGGGTTTTTTTATGCTCCTCATATTTATTCACATGAGGGACGCTAATTTTGTTAAAGGTACCGTTATCAACTACATGGGTGATGATTGGACGGTAGGTAATTTTTATTTTTTTCCTGGTAATCCAAGAATTTATGTGGGACTAAAAAAAGGTGGTGTTCAGATGAATATTGAACTTGATTTGGTTAAGGACCTCATCACTAATTTAAACTATAGTTTATCCCTACAAGAAAGTTTTTAATATCATTTGTTGCACCTTTAGCAAAGAATGATTCATATGCAGTTGTGTACTGTAATTTAATACCCAATAACTTATTTAAATCAAATTTAATCCACGATTTTGTTGCGAGTATGTAATCTGATGTCTCACCCACTTTTGGTTGATATAAACACTCCGTAAAGTATTTTAACTTATAATTTTTAATCTCACCAAAGAACTGTGTTCTTGGTGAATGACGAATACCTGAATTTACAATTGCTGGGTCAACATAAGAGTTGTCATAATATAAAACACCGTAAGATAATGTGTTTTCCAAATACTTTGTTCTAAAGGTTGTAATACCTCCACCAACACCAGTTTCAATACGTTGATTGATTTTCTTTGATGTTAATTGTGATATTTGACCAAATGTGAAAACAGAATAATCTTTATCTATAATTCTTGGTTGTACCCTTAATGTAAAATCATTAACAAGGATGTTTCCGTTGGTTGTCATCAACTGATAGTTGGTTGACATACCTGTCTCAAACTTTTTCCAATTGACACTGTTAAACGTTGAAAAAACAAGGTTATTCTGTTGGTTGTTATTTGCATTGTTTATTGTACCTGTTAGGTCTACATTATATTTGTATGTGATTGAATCTTGTCCAAATACAAAATTTGATAATATAAGTAGGGGGATTAGAATGTATTTTTTCATATAATAAAAAAGGGGGTTCAAGACCCCCTTAGTAAGGTTTATTATGCTAATAAGTGATAATACTCTTTAAAGTGTTTAATTCTATCAGGAAGTCCGATAGTACCACCGTTTACTCTTTTTGTAACAGCTGTTACCGTAGCGTCATCAGCACCTTTGTCAGCAATTGCATTTAATCCGTTCTTACTGAAGAACCAACCTGCTGAAGCCAAAGCGTATTTGGTAGCCACCAAATCAGGATTTGCAACTGTGTCTTCTCCGATTGATTTTGCAAAAGATGTGTAGTTTTCTTTTCCTGTCAATTGGATGTAACCTCTACCTCTGAATTTGTAACCTTCTTTTGTTTCCTCACCACCGTTACCCATTCTTCCACCATAAACTTTTGATGCAATTTTTTCAGGGTTTCTTGCGTATGATTCAGCAATGTTACCGGGGAAATATTTAGGGAAAATCTTTTTAAGACCATCCGCAGAATAATTCAAGTTTTCTTGAGTTGCTTTGAATCCACCTGACTCGTGGCCACATTGTGCCAAGAAGTGAGCCAATCTTAATGGTGTGTTGATTTGGAATTTCTCCATTACTGTTGGAATCTGTACGATTACAGCTTCAGGAATGTGTCCTTTTAATTTTCCTAAATCAATTGAACCACCTTTAGGAATAAGAACATCTTCTTTAATAACAGATGCAACAGTTAATCCCATTTTTTCCATTGATGCTGGTCCGATAATACCGTCAGCGGTTAAACCATTTTTTGTTTGCCATTCCTTAACAATCTTTTCAGTGCCAGGACCGAAATCACCGTCAGCGGCAATTCCTAATTTTGATTGAAGAGCTTTTACCTCTTCTCCTTTTGAACCTAATTTTAAAATCATAATGTTTTTCTATTTGTTATTATAAATATTTCAAACATTATCAAATACCCCATAAAAATAAAAAAACCCCCATCATAAGAAGGGGGTTAATTTTATATGTTAGTTTAATTACTTAATTACAACTGATGCCCAACCTTTAGTCATAATACCTTCACTCCAAAAACTATATAAGTTAGTATTTCCATCAGGTTGTCTGGTTACCACATAAATAAATGGTCCACGTTTACCTTGTACAGTATATCTTACAGCCCCTTGAATTTCGTCATATTTCTCAATAATTGGATATACATCCACTTTATTAAAGTATTTGTTGTTAACAACTATCACGTGGTTTTTTTCATCAATCTCAATGGTCACGTCTGATTGACCACCAGGAAGTGCGAGTTCTCGATTTTCAATGTATTCAGTCAAAGGATTCAAAGAACCAAAAATTTCAAAATTATAGAATTCTTTTAATTGGTATACTTGATTTTGTGCTTTAGCTGAAACTACTGATAAAACAAGGGCGATGGTTAATAGTACGTTTTTCATATTACAAAGATAATCATATTTTTCTAATAAACAAAAAACCCTTCACAAAAGGAAGGGTTTTTACATATAATTTTCTTTATTTTTTTTTTAACCTTGTTTTGGTTGAAATTTTGGTGCAACTGATGCAAATTTTGAAATCTGATTCATTGCATTATAATAATTTAAATTAGTTGATTTAACAACTTCATCGTAATCTCTGTAAGCAGCAACACAACTCTGATTTGCGCCACCACCTTGGTTTATGTTTTTTTGTGGCGGAAACGTATTTAAAACAAAACATTTACTAGCGGCTACTTGACCAATATTTAATTCCGCAACTTTTTGTTTTATAGCTTCACTTGCGGCATTGAGTTTTTCTTGAGAATCCTGTGGAATATTTCCTTTTGAGGATTCAAAATAATTTAAATTTATAATATATTCTTTACCATCTGTCCCAACAGCGGTTAATTGTGTGTTATTTGGTTCAACTTGATACCTTGATTTATTCGGGGCTATTTTATTATTAGTAGACCATTTTGCGAATGTCGGACTAATACTTGCAATTTTTTTACCAATAGGGTCAGAAGTGAAATAATTCCCTAATCCTTCTACTGGTTTTTGAACATTAGGTTGAGGTTGTTGTGGAACAGATTGTTCATTTAAACTTGTTTTATAACCCAAATTTTGGTGAAGATTTAAAATTCTACTTTTTTCATCTTCTGATATTAACATTCTTTTCATAGTCTTTAATAATTTTATACATATAAATATACCACTTAAATAAAAACCCAATATTTATATTATTATGATTGGTAAAAAGTTAATAATCACAGAAGAAGAACGAAAAGAAATTAAAACGTTGTATGGTTTAATTACGGAACAAGATGTTACACAAAAAAATCCTGAACTTACTTTAGATTTGGCCGGCACGTTTGGTTCAGGAAAATATTTAATACCTGGAAAGGCTGATAAAATAGATAATTTAATAAATCAAATTAGAGAATTTAAAAAACAAAATGCCGGTAGTGTTATTGAAATACAAATAAATTCAGGTGAATCTCAAGTTCCAAATTACGACAGGGAAAAATTTCCTGATGGTAAGTACACAGGTGCTGATGCTAAATTAAATGTTGGTGATTTGGGTAAAAAAAGAGCGGTATCTTTAGAAACGTATTTAAAAACAAACGCACCTGATTTATTAGAAGATACCAAAATAGTTAAAAATGAACCAGTAATTGGTACAACTGCTTGGGTCACAACTAAAGGTTCACAACATCCTGATTACACTAAAGAACAATTTGCAAATTTTAAGATTAAGGTAATAGGTAAAAAACCGACAATGAGTGTACTACCAAGTAGTGGAGGTACTGATTGTGCAACAGGATTATCAATAACTGTTTCAGTACCACAACATAATTGTAATATTGCAGAATTTTTTCTTTACGCTAATAACACATTATTAACAAACACTGATGGTGGTTTTACAGCTAATTTAAATAACAACGCAACAGAATCGGTACGGTACACAAGAATTGGGGG
>Ga0208091_1000133_pt1 | contig 17076 bp, 19 predicted proteins | sample LakMenEpi26Oct12_FD_150736 | JGI IMG/M metagenome (GOLD analysis project Ga0208091, IMG submission 150736) | Freshwater microbial communities from Lake Mendota, WI - 26OCT2012 deep hole epilimnion (SPAdes) | ecosystem: Environmental > Aquatic > Freshwater > Lake > Epilimnion/Euphotic zone ...
AAACACTTATACTTTTGCTTACCCATTTTATATTATTAATTTCATCAACGAATTTTTTTAATTCTTTAAGACTTTCCTCGTTAATCTTTTTTTTCGGAGAATAGGTAATTACAAAAAATTCTTCAGATGAATAACGTTCATTTACGGATCTTAAGTAATTTAAATCAGGATCATTTTCTAATAACAATGAATCAGCCGAAGCATCTAACTGAAAATTTTTTGCATTATAAACAGAAAACGATAATATTAGTATTAGTGTAATGAGTATTAATTTAGGTCTTTCTAAAAATTTTTTATAAAGTTGATTTATAAAATTCATACTTAATTAATATAAACTCTTTCACATCTCTCAGAGACAGATGTAATAATATCATAAGGAGAAGTGCCAGAGACTTTTGCAAAACCATCTAAATTTAAATTTTTTCCAAACACTTCTAAAAAATCCCCAATTTTAATTTTATTTTTAACTCTAGTAACATCAACTATCATTAAATCCATCGATATTCTTGCGATCATTGGAAGTTTGATATTTTTATAAAATACATGGCCTATATTTGATATTTTGATTTTAACTCCATCAGCATATCCAAGAGGAATAGTAGCTGTGACTATATTTTTTTTTGCTTTATAGCTTTGATTGTAACCAGCTGTCTCGCCTTTTCTAAGATGGTTAATTTGAATGACTGGAGAAGTCAAAGATACTACATTTTTTAATCCTTTATTAAAAAATAATTTTCCACCATATAAAGCAATGCCAGGTCTCACCATATCAAAATGATATTGTTTGCCTAAAAATATTCCTCCAGAGGCAGCTAGACTAAATTTACAATTTGGGAAATTAAACATTGATTTTATTTTTAAAAATCTATTTTTTTGAATGATGTTATATTTACTTTTTTTTTCATCAGCACTTGCTAGATGAGTTAATATTATAACCTCTTTAAATTTTTTAATTACTGACTGTTCGTTATATATTTTTAAAATTTCTTCATTTTGCATTCCAGATCTGCACATTCCAGTATCAACTTGAATAACTAATTTATTAAGGAATTTTTTTTTCTTTAAAAAATTTGTCCATTTTTTAAATTGCTCATAGGTATTTAGAACAGGTATAAGTTTATTTTTAAAAAATATTTCTTCTTCATTTTTATTTAATCCATTAGCTACATAAATATTAGTATTTGATATATATTTTTTTATTTTTATGGCTTCAGAGATATTAGCAACCCAGAAATCTTTACATTTGTTTTTAATTAAAAAATTTGCAATTTGCACATCGCCAAAACCATAAGCATTAGCCTTTATAACCGGACAAATAGTTGTTTTAGAAAATTTTTTTATAATATTAAGATTATTTTTAATATTATTTAAATTTATAGTTAGTTTTGAATGCGAATATTGCATTCATGGTTAATTATCAAATTTTATATTATTTGCATCTTTAAACTTAGTATAAGCGCTTTCAAATTCTAAATTAATTATACCTGTAGGGCCATGTCTTTGTTTTCCAATTATTACTAGTGCCTGATTATGCACTTGGCTCATTTTTTCTTGCCAAGTTATATGCTCTGCTGTTCCAGCTTGTGGTTCGCTTTTTTCCAAATAATATTCTGGTCTATATACAAACATAACCACATCAGCATCTTGCTCGATAGAACCAGATTCTCTCAAATCAGACAACTGAGGTCTCTTGTCATCTCTTTGTTCAACAGCACGAGACAACTGAGACAAAGCTAACACAGGAACACTTAATTCCTTTGCTAGAGCTTTTAGTCCTTGCGTTATTTCTCCAATTTCCTGAACTCTACCCTCGTATTTAAAATTTCCAGTAGTCATTAGCTGTATATAATCGACAACAATTAAATCTAAACCATGAAGCCTTTTAATTCTTCGCGCTCTATTCGCTAATGTAGAAATTTTAATTGCAGGAGTTTCATCGATATAAAGCGGCAGATCATTAATATTTTTTGAAGCTTCAATAAATTTTTCTAAATCTTCTTGAGTAATCTTTCCTCTTCTTATGTCGTTTGATCTAATTCTTGATTGTTCAGCTAATATTCTTGTTGATAATTGTTCAGAAGACATTTCTAAAGAAAAGAATGCAACAGAAGATTTACCTTGTTTATTTTCCATAATTTTTTTTGCAGCATGAAAAGCAATGTTAGTTGCAAGAGCAGTCTTTCCCATTGAGGGTCTTCCAGCGATGATAATTAAATCACCTTTGTGCATTCCGCCAAGTCTCTCATCCAAATCACGAAGACCTGTTGGTACACCAACTATACCTTCATCATTCTTAAAGGCCCGCATTGCCATATCGACAGTTTCGCCTAAAGCTTTTTCAAAAGACATATATGATCTGTCAAATTTGCCTCGTTCAGCAAGATCAAAAAGTTTTTTTTCTGTTCCCTCTATTAACTGTTCTGCAGTATTTTCTAAATTTTTATTATTAGCTTCTGTTAATGTATTTTCAGATAACTCAATAAGCTTTCTTCTTAAATGAAGATCATAAATTACTTTAGCATAGTCTTTAGCTTGAAAAGCAGAAGTAGATAGTCTTGTAAGTTTTGCAATATATTCATTGCCACCCAATTCTTTTAATGACTGTTCATTTTCTAAATAATTTTTTAAAGTGATTGGACTTGCAAGCAACCCCTTACTAATTAATTTATTTAAATAATGAAATATTTTTTGATGAACTGGATCAAAAAATATATTTTCATTAACAATAGTAGAAATTTCGTCAAATATTTCGTTATTTACTAGGATAGATCCTAATATGATTTGTTCAGCTTCTATATTGTTGGGTAGTTCTTTAGTGGTATTTAAAATTCTAATATTTTCCGCGCTCATGGAAATATTTAAATTTATTTAAGATATGAGTATAGAATAATTTTTTACTCTTATAATGTGGATAAGTTAATAACTTTTTATTTAAACTATTTTTTCAACTGAAACGACTTTTACTTTTATTGAAGCCTGAACATCGGCATGTAAATTTATTATCACTACATAATCACCAATTCTTTTGATTTGCTCTTTAAGTTCAATCATGTTCGCTGAAATATTTTTAAAATTATGTGTTTCTAAATTTTGGATAATTTCTTTTATAGTTAGGGAGCCGTACAAAGCTCCTCCTTCCATTGAGTTTTTAGTAATTTTTAATTCAAATTTATCAATTTCTTTTTGAATTTTTACTGCGTCATTTTTTAGATCGTTATTTTTTTTGTTTAATTCTTCTTTTCTTTTTTCAAAAATAGCTAAATTTTCTTTTGAAGCAACTAGTGCTTTATTATTTTTTAAAAGATAATTTCTAGCAAAACCATTAGCAACTTTTACTTTGCTGCCGATTTTTCCTAATTTTTTAATATTTTCTAAAAGAATAACTTCCATGATTAATCCGCCACAAATGGTAATAAAGCTAATATTCTAGCTTTTTTAATTTCATTAGATAACTCTTTTTGCTTTGCATAACAAACCGAAGTTATTCTGCTAGGCAACATCTTTCCAGTTTCAGATGTATACTTTTGAAGTAACTTTAAATTTTTATAATTAATTACAGGCGCATCTTTTCCACTTAACGGACAGTCTCTTGTAAATTTAGTAGTCGCTTTTTGAAAAAGCATTAAATTTGAATTATTATTCTTTTTAGTTTTTTTAAGATTTTTTCTTTTCATTATTTGCTTTCTTCTTTTTGAACTAATTCTGAATTTTCTTCAGGTATATTTTTTATTCTGATAGTCATAAATCTTAAAATATTTGAATCTATTCTTTCAATTTTTTCTAGCTCTTGAATAACTGCTGGCTCACCAGAAAAATATAAGTTTGTATAATAACCTTTCTTAAAATTTTTTATTGGATAAGCTAATTGTCTAAGACCCCAATTTTCTTTTTTTTCAATCTTACCTTTGTTTTTTTTTATAAGATCTTCAATTTTTTGATGAAGATCTGAAAGATCTTTATTATTTAAGCTTTGCGAAGCTATATATGTATGTTCGTAATAATTCATTTTAACTTTTGGTTGCTTTAATTAGCATCCCAACCTCAATATTAAGGTCGAGAAAGTCAGGGCAATATATAATTTTTTTTTTTTAATACAACAGTGTTAATTTTGTTATAATTACTTACTTAATTATGAAAGCAATCGTATTTCCAGGGCAGGGTTCCCAGTATGTTGGTATGGGAAAAGATTTTTACGACACTTTTAGTGAAGCTAAAGAGGTCTTTCATGAGGTTGATGATGCTTTGGGTTTTAAATTATCAAATATCATTTTAAATGGTCCTAAAGAAACTTTAGATCTTACGGAAAACACGCAGCCAGCCATAATGACTGTAGGAGTGGCAATTTATAAAACTTTTAAAAAACAAAAAATAAAAGATTTAAACGACTATAGTTTTTTTGCAGGACATTCTTTGGGAGAGTATACTTCATTGATTTGCTCAAATTCTTTAACTTTAAAAGATGGTGCTAAAATTTTAAAAGAAAGAGGAAAATCAATGCAAGAAGCCGTTCCAGTAAATGTTGGAGCTATGGCAGCTGTATTAGGGGCGGAAATAGATTTGATAAATGAAGTAATAAATAAAAACAAATCAAATGAAGGAGTTGCTGAAATTTCAAATGATAATTGTCCAGGCCAAATAGTTATAAGTGGGAATAAAGATAAGATTAATAAAATAGTAGATGATCTAAAAAATAATTATAGTAAAAAAGCAATATTACTTCCAGTGAGCGCTCCATTTCATTGTTCTTTAATGCAGCCTTCGGCAGATAAAATGAATCAAATTTTAATAAAAACAAATTTTTCACAACCTTCAATTAATATTGTTTCTAATGTTACCGCTAAGACAATTGATAATTTTAAAGAAATACCTTCTTTACTTACAAAACAAATTACGCATCATGTTAGATGGAGAGAATCTGTAGATTTTATGTCAAAGAATGGTGCAAAACATTTCATTGAAATAGGACCAGGAAAAGCATTAACAGGCATGATAAAAAGAATAGGAAAAGAACTTACAACAACTACAATTGATAATATAATTCAATTCAATGAATTTAATTAATTTAAAAAATAAAAAAGTTTTAATAACTGGCGGCACAGCAGGAATTGGACTTTCTATTTTAGAAAGCTTTTATAAATTAGAAGCTGATATATTTACTATCGGAACAAATGTAGAGAACCTTAAAAACATACAAAGTAGTTTTCCAAAAATCAAAACTTCTAATTTTAACTTGGAAAATCATCAAAAGATTGAAGAGTTAGTTAAGGAAGTTAAAGAGAAGTTAGGAGGGCTAGACATAGTGATTAACAATGCCGGTATCACAAAAGATAATCTCGCAATTAGAATGTCTGATGAAGAATGGAATAAAGTAATTAACATAAATTTAACTGCTGTCTTTTTAATTTGTAAATATTCTATAAAAGCAATGATGAAGCAAGATGCTGGATCTATAATTAATATTAGTTCAATAGTCGGTCATACAGGAAACTTTGGACAAGCTAATTATTCAAGCGCAAAAGCAGGCATTGTTGCAATGTCAAAAAGTCTTGCAAAAGAATATGCAAAAAAAAATATTAGAATAAATTGTATTTCGCCAGGATTTATCGATACTAAAATGACTAAAAATATTAATGAAGAATTTAAAAAAAAACTTATAGAAAATATTCCAATGGGAAAATTAGGCACAGGAAATGATATTGCCAATTGTGCTCTTTTCTTAGCCTCCGATCTTTCTAGTTATATTACAGGCGAAACTATCCACGTTAATGGTGGAATGTATATGGCTTGATTTATTTAATTTATTCATTTATTGAAAGAATCATTAATAATTAAGGGAGTTTAAATAATGAGTGATGTCGCAGCAAAAGTTAAAAAAATTATAGTAGAACACCTAGGCGTTGACGAAGCTAAAGTTACTGATGAAGCTAGTTTTATCGATGATTTAGGAGCGGACAGTTTAGATACAGTAGAGTTAGTAATGGCGTTTGAAGAAGAATTTGGTTCTGAAATATCAGATTCGGAAGCTGAAAAAATTCTAACAGTAGGTGACGCAATAAGATTTATCGAAAATAATCCCGCTAAGTAGTTCTTTTGATTTCAAAATCAAAGAGAGGTTTGATTTTAATATTATCTTCCCCCTCAGGGGCAGGAAAAACTACTCTCGCTAAAAAAATTCAAGACAGCGATAGTAATTTTAAAATATCAGTTTCTTATACAACAAGAACTCCAAGACCTAACGAAATAGATGGAGTTGATTATAATTTTGTTAACCTTAATAAATTCCAAGAATTATCTAATCAAAATAAATTTCTAGAACAGGCAAAAGTGTTTGGAAATTATTATGGTACTTTAAAAGGTCCAATAGAAGATAATTTAGTTCAGGGAAAAGACTATTTATTTGATATTGATTGGCAAGGAACAGAACAAGTAAAAAAAATAATGCCACTTGATATTGTTCCGGTATTTATTTTGCCACCCAGCATTAATGATTTAGAAGATAGACTTAAAAAAAGAGAAGAAAAAAATAAAGAATTAGTTGAACAAAGGATGAAAATGGCAAAGGATGAGATTAACCATTGGAAAGATTATAAATATGTAGTAGTAAACAAAGAAGTAGAAAGTTGTTTTGAGCAAATTACCAAGATAATTAGGATAGAAAGAGAATTAAGATCTACTTTTAATTAAATCTACCAACTTGTAGTAAAAACTAAAATCAAGATTTTCTGGTCTTAGATTTTTAATATTATTAAAATCTATAATTTTTAGTTCTTTTTCATTAAGTATTTTTTTTAGAGTTTTCGAAATCATTTTTCTTTTAGTATTAAATATAATTTTGGTAAGATCTGATAAGATGTTTAAATCTTTTAATTTAAATTTAGTATTTTTTTTTGGAGTAAAGGATAGCACAGAAGAGTCAACTTTTGGTTCAGGATTAAATTCTTTTTTAGAAATATTAAAATGAAATTTAACATCTAATCTGGCATCAGTTAAAATCGATATTCTGCCATATTTTTTATTGTTAGAGGTGGCAACAATTCTTTCTGCAACTTCTTTTTGGAACATTAAAATCATTTGATCATAAAAAGGAGGCCACGGATCTGAATAAATCCATTTTATTAATAATTTTAAAGAAATATTATAAGGAAGATTGCCAAAAATTATTGAATTTTTTTTAAAGATTTTCTTTTCATCAAAAGTTAAAGCGTCAGAAATTTCATAATTAAAATTTTGGTAATTATTTTTAATTTTTTCTAAATAATTACTCAAATCTTTATCAAACTCGATTGCAAAAATTTGTTTGGGATTCCTTTTTAATAACTCCTCAGTTAAACTTCCTGAGCCGGGTCCTATTTCAATTATATTGGTATCCTTATTGATAATACCTATGTCCGCAATTTTTTTTATTATGTCTTTATTAATTAAAAAATTTTGACCAAGTTTCTTTTTATGCTTAAACATTATATTTAGAAAAGAACTTTACTGCTTTCTTAAAGCTTTTTGGATTCGCCATTCCTTTACCGATAATTCCCGTACCAATTCCATGATCTGGAGAAATTCTTATAAAGGGTAAACCAATTGTGATATTTATAGCATTGAAATCAAATTTAGTTTTGAAAGTTGTTAAAATTTGATCATGATAGTGGCCGATTAAAACATCAATCTGTAATTTTTCTCTTTGTAAAAAACTAGTATCAGGGGAGAGTGGGCCAATTATTGGATATTTTTTTTTTAGTTTATTAATTGCAGGTATAATTATTTTTTTTTCTTCGTTTCCTATATATCCATTTTCACCATTATGAGGATTTAAACCAAGAATGCCGATTTTAAATTTTTTTCTTTTAATAGTTTTTAAATAAAAATTGTTTATATTTTTGCATGCTTTCTCAATTTTTTTATATGAAATTTCTTTATAAACTTTTTTTAAAGGGATATGCGTTGTTAAGGGAAGAACAGAAAAGTTTTCATTAAATAAAAGCATATTTTCTTTATTTCTGTTATTAGTTTTATCCGCAATATATTCAGTAATTCCTTTATATTTATTTTTTGTAAATTTTGATTTGTTAATTGGAAGGTTAATTAGTCCAATTGCTAATTTTTTTTTAAGCAAGATAACTGCGTGTTCAAAACATTTTTTAACAAATGTATCTGAGTTATTAGTTTTTAGATTAAATGGTTTGGATTGTTTATAATCTACATTTATAAAATTGAATTTCACATTTTCTAAGCTATTAATTTCAGATAACTTAAACTTTACATTTATTTTAAAATCCAAGTAATTTGCTTGCTTTTCTAATAATGAATAATTTCCAATAATTATAAAATTTAGTTTTGTCTTTTTTATATAATTTAATGATTTGAGAAAAATTTCAGAGGAGATACTATTGGGTTCTCCTAGAATGATTATAATAGGTCTTTTCACAAAAATTTAATTAAATATTTTTTTTTACTTTTTTCTAAGTGAGTAGCTGAGAATTTATTTAATAGTTTATTTTGTTCAGTGATAATTAGTTGTTTTTTTAATTTTTCATCATCTTCTGCATCTTTCTTTTCTAGCTCTCTATTTACTTCTGTTAAATTTACATTAAGCCTACTCTCATACATCTGCCTAATTAATTTTGACCACTTCATATCAATTTTAATTATATTTTTTAAATAATCTTTCTCTATTTCATTTTCGTTATAGAAAGAATTAAGAATTTCATTGTTAATTTTAACTCTCTCTAAATAACTATATAAATTATTTTCTATTTCTTTTTCAGAAACCTCAATTTTAAAAGAATTGGTTTCTATATCTTTGATTTTTCTATCTATTAAACTATTAATAATTTCTTTTTTAAATGGTTCTGAACTACCGGTGGCTAGATTTTTGTTAACAAATTTTAAAAAATTAATTTCTTTATTTATATCAAGGTCTGTAATGATTGAATTATCAATAGAAACTATTACTTTATTAGTTAATTGTTTTGCTTCAGAGTTAGTTAAAAAACAAACAAAAAATATTAGTAAAAAAATTTTTTTACTCATTTATTTTTTAGAATTATTGTATTCCGCCAATGGAAGGCAATATATTTGATGTTGTGTAATTATCTCCAAATGGTAGCAATGTTACTCCAAAAAAAACACTAGTTGCAGGCTTTAAGTCTTTATCTGTCGAATAATTTTTTTGAAAATAAAAACCATATCTTATACATTCATTTTCATTCTCAATTCCTAATTTATGAGAATTAGTCATATCTGTTTTTAGGTTTCTATCAGTAGAAATTATTAACTTAGTGTTATCAGTTAAATAAGAAGTTAAATCAGCTTTTGCGTATCTTTCATTACCAATGTGACTATTTTTTTCATAGAAATTAAAATTAATTTCACCTTGTTTTAAAAAAGTTTTTAAATTTAAATCATTATAATAAACGTGGTTAAAGCCGTTATCTAATGTGTTTTTAAGAGTCACATCAAAATTTCCTGGACTTAAATAAGTTACCTTGGTTACTAAATCAGAATTTTTATTTTGAAGAGAAGATTTTGTAGGCATATCAGGATCTTCATTAAATTTTATAACCTGACCTATTGAAATTCCAGCTTCAGCTGGTTTATTTTTATTTATAATTTTTTCTTTCCAAATCCAATCTAAACCAATGTTAAAAGATAAGTCTTTTTCAATCAATTCATCTGAATTCATTCTATTTATTGAGAATAAATTATCAGTATTTAAAGATGTATCATTAGATTTTGCATTAGTCATTTTTCCAGGAGAATAACGAGTGAGTATTCTAGGAATTAAATATTGCTCAGATTCTTTTGATAACTTAGCAAACGGTAATGATGCATCAAGACCAACTACGGGATTAATTTGACTATTTAAGTTTTCGTTTGGAGTTTTGTAATCAGAATAGTAGTTAATGTTATTTATTTTTGTAAGAAATTTATATCCAACACCAAGATTTGTATTGTAAAATTCTGAAGTGGAGTAATCTAGGTTATTAATAAAAGTTGTTTTGCTTTGATTTGTGTTTGTATTTAAGCTTTTAAAATTTGAACTAAAGTTTAGGTTGTTATTGTCCAGTAAGTTATATTTAGAATAAATAATTTCAGGAAGCAGATATTCATATTGATCAGAAGATTTTGAAGTGCTGATATTTTGATATGCTGCTGTCTTAAAATTTAGACTTTCGTTTTTTCCAAAAGAATTAAGGTAAATTTCATTAGTTAGTCTTGTATCGTCTTCCTTTACAAGATTTCTTTTAAATCCATCAACGGTAGAATTTATTTTATTAACTCTTAAATACGTTGGGTTATTTACTCTCTGAAATTTTGCGTTAAATTCACTTTGATCTAAAATTTTGTCTGTAAAATTAAGATTTAAATTACCATACAAATGATGTCTTGATCCGTCAGTTTGCGAAGTGGTTATTTCTTTATAGCCTTCAGTAAAACCAGCCTCTAATGACAAATCTCCATTTTTAAATTTCTCCCTATATTCACCTAACAACAAAGGATTTTGTTTAAAGTAATAAACAGGACTAATTGTAAAATCAGCTGATTGAGACACTGGATAAAAATACGGAATTTTAATTGTTGCGCCAATATCCGAACTTAGTGATGAAAATGATGGTGCTAAAAAACCAGCCTCTCTTTTAACACTTGGGTCTGGGTGAGAAAAATAAGGAGTATATAAAATTGGAACGTTGTTTAAATCTAAAGTAGCGTTCTTATAAGTAATTTTTTTATTTTCTTTATCATGAGTTACTAAATTAGCGTTTAAATTCCAATAAGGACATCCTTCCTTCTCATTTGTTGATTTGCAAGATGTAAATTTTCCATCTTTGATTATTGTGATATTATCTTTTATACTTACTTCTTTTCCAGAAAGTCTTGGCTCTATAAATTCATTAAACTTATCTTTAGATTGAAATTTTTCTTTATTAAGATCAGAGTTAAGATTGTATCCGATAATTTCATTAAATTTATCATCAGCATTAAGTTTACTAAAATAATATATATTTTTATAATTATCTGAAAACTTTACTTTATTATCTGCAGTAATAATTTTTTTTTCTAAATTATATTCAAAATTCTCTGCAGTTAGAGTTCTATTTTTACTGTCAGAAAATTTAGAATTTCCAAAAGTTTTTAATAGTTGATTTGCTTTGTTGTATATAATTCTATCAGCGGAGATTTGTTGTCCTTCTTGATTTTTAGCAACCACATTTCCTATGGCCTCTATAATATTGTTATCCTGAGAATACGTTAGCTTATCAGCAGAAAAATTATAAATATCTTTTTGCTGTGAAAAACTAAAATTAGTTTTTAAAAAAAAGAAGCAAAAAAATAATATAAAAAAAATTCTATTTTGCATTAACTTGAGTAATTCCAACTAAATTTATTAAAATTATGAGAAATATAGGTATCCACACCGAAAAATCTACAGATATTATGCCTGATTTAGCTATTGTTATTGATAAATCATTTAGAAAATAAATTATTATGCTTATTATTACTCCATAGCTTCCGTATTTTAGGTAGTTAGATGTCTTTCCTAAATTAATAATCATTAATCCAGAAAGTATCGACATTGCTAACAGATAAATTGGAAAGGATATTAACTTTTGATATCTAATTCTAAGATCTATAGTTGAGTACCCCTTGTCTTCTAATATTAACATTTCTTTATTGATATCTAATAAGGAAGTGGTCTCAGTATTTTTATAAACGTTTTTTAGTTCGCTAATATTTACGTTACTCGTGTAATTATAATTATTTAAATAATTATCTTTATTATTTTTTTTATTTATTGAGATTATATTAACTTTATTTAGCAGCCAATTTTTATCGTTTATGATTCCTTCTGTAGCGTCAATTCTTCTGATAAAGTTATTTGAAGCATCATAATTATAAATAGTAATTTGGCTCACTACAGAAAAATCTTTATTTATTTTCTCTATTCTTATTATATTTTTTTCTTTTTCATTTTTATCAAGAATCCATATGCCAGTTTCATTAACAAATACTAAATTTTTCGTCTCATTATACTCTGAACGTAATTCTTCATAATATCTAAGCATTGAGGACGAGAAGGGCACAATTAAAAAAACAATTACATATCCAATAACAAATGAAGTTAAAGCAGGAATTAATATAATTTGAATATTTGAATAACCCATTACTCTTAATGAAATAACTTCATTATGATTGTAAATTTTTAAATAAAAAACAATTCCTGCAAATAAAACTATAAAAGGAAATAAATTTATTAATACATTAGGTATTTTTAATACAGTAAATATTAAAAAAAATATAAACTTAAGGTCCTTTTTTGATTTAAAAAAATTAAACTCATCTAATAAATTTATTAAAAGAATAATTGATAGCATTACTGCTATAACAACGAATAAACTCTTTATATATTCATTGATTATATATTTGTTAATTGATTTTAACATTTAAGATTTAATATTTTCTCTTTTAAGAAAGTAGTTTATTAAAAGCCAATTTATTATTAAAAATAAAATAGGAGATACGTATAAAAATAAACTCCAGCTTATATTTTTTGAACTAAAATCTAATAATATTTCACTAATTATTATAATCAAAATTCCATATGAAAAAATTATCAACTTTATGAAATTGTTATTTATAATTTCTTTATTAGTTATGATTAAAAGACATGCTAACAAAACTAAAGAAGGAATAAATAAAGGCATCACGATTCTATCATTTAGTTCGCCAACTATATTAGAGAGTTGCGCATCGTTTTTATTGTTGGCTCTTTTCACTAATTCTAAAAATAATATTTCATTAAATTTATAATATTCAACTGTTTTTTTACTATATTGACTGAGGTCTAGTGTTATTTTGTCAAAATCCAATATAGAAATTTTTTTATCTTTTCGTTCTTCTTGAATACTACCCTCCACAAGCACAAGTAAATTTTTATTATTTTCATTTATAACAACGCCTGATTTTGCAATTATAGTTTTTTTTATATTTGCATCATCTTCAAATAAAATAATATCTTCTAATTCATTAATTTGATTTTTTTTTCCAATATAAATAGTTATTTTTTTTAGAGGATTGTTAAAATTATTCTGCTTTAATAAAGGCCCAATGGCACCAACCCCTGTATTTAATAGCAGATATCTCGAGTAATTGGAAAAATGCGGAACTATAAAACACCTGATAATTATTAGTATCAAAACAAATATAGCTGTAGATCTTAATAAATAATTTATAAATTTTTTTTTTTCTAATCCCGAAAACCAAAGAGCTCTAAGTTCATTATGTTCTTCAAATTTTGAAATTGTCACAACAAAAGATATAAAAAATATTATTATTGAAATTTTAGAAAAATACTTTGGTAGTATTGATAAAATGTATAAAAAATAAGTTTTAATAGAATTTCCGTCTTCACCAATTAAATCTAGTAATCTAACAGCTTGAGTTATCCAAATAATAAGACCAAATGCAAAAAGAATAGAAATATAGTTCTTTAAAAATTCTTGCGCAAAATAGTATCCCAACTTGTTTTTTCTCATATAGATATGTATATGATCTTATATCATTATGTTAAATTTAAAGATAACTCCAAATGTAAATAATAATTCAGATTTTTACATTTTTTTTTGTGAAAAAAATTTTTCGTTTAATTCAAAAAAACTATCATTCCTTGATATAGATAATAAAGAAATAAATTCTATTTTATTAAAAAATAAAGATGAAGATTATTTTGTTTTTAATTATTATAGCTTAAGACCAAAAAAAATTATTTTTATAAATCAAAAAGATAAGAAACGCGATTATGAAAATCAAAATATCGGTGGGAAGGTTATTAGTGAAATTAAATCAGCAAAAGAAATTAATGTCATTTTTTCTAATGAAAGTAAATCATTAGAAGATTACTATTTTAATTTTTTTTTAGGATGTTTTTTAAAAAAATACTCTTTTACAAAATATAAAACAATTTTCAAAAAAAATGAGAATACAAAAGAAATAACAAATCTCTTAATTACCTCATCAAATAAGATTTTTTTTAATAAGATAATAAATAATGTTGAAAATATAATTAACGGTGTTTTTTTAACAAGAGACCTAGTTTCAGAACCTCCAAATTATTTAAATCCAGAAAAATTTGTGTCTGAAATTAAAAAACTTACTAAGCTAGGCCTTAAAGTTGAAGTTTTTGATTATTCAAAAATGAAAAAAATTGGAATGAATGCTTTATTGGGCGTTGCTCAAGGAAGTAAAAATTTGCCTTATTTTGTAACTATCACATGGAAGCCAAATAATTCAAAAAATAAAAAACCACTATCGTTTATTGGAAAGGGAGTTTGTTTTGATACGGGTGGCATTTCTTTAAAACCAGCTAAATTTATGGAAGATATGAAATACGATATGGCTGGAGCAGGCGCTGTTGTTGGTTTAATGAAAACTTTAGCTCTTAGAAAATCTAAATCTTACGTAGTTAGCGCAGTTGCTTTAGTTGAGAATATGCCTGGTGGTGCAGCTCAAAGACCAGGTGATATCGTAAAATCTTACTCTGGCAAAACTATTGAAGTGTTAAATACAGATGCTGAAGGAAGATTAATTCTTGCAGATGCAATTTACTATATTGATGAACAGTATAAGCCAGAATTAATTGTTGATTTAGCAACCCTTACTGGAGCGATAGTTGTTTCTTTAGGGAGTGAGTATGCAGGTTTATTTTCTAATAATGATAAACTGTCAGAAAAATTAATTAAAGCGGGAGAAATTGAAAATGAAAAACTTTGGAGATTTCCACTACACAAAAATTATGACAAATTAATGGACTCAAAAATTGCAGACATTCAAAATATTAATTATTCTGGAGGAGCGGGGTCTATTACAGCGGCGCAATTTTTACAAAGATTTTTAAAAAATAATACACCTTGGGCTCATTTAGATATTGCCGGCATGGCTTGGACAAAAAAAGATTTAGATATTATACCAACAGGAGCCACTGGTTATGGTGTTAAATTATTAAATAAATTTGTAGAAAAATATTATGAATAATATGGAAAAAACCTTATCTATAATTAAACCAGATGCTGTTGAGAGAAATTTGATTGGCCAAATAGTAAGTATTTTTGAGAAAAATTCTTTAACAATTCATTCAATTAAAAAAATTACATTATCTAAAAAAATGGCTGAAGATTTTTATTTTGTTCATAAAGCAAGGCCATTTTTCAATGATCTTTGCACTTATATGTGTTCAGGTCCCGTTGTAGTTATGGTCTTAGAAGGTGACAATGCAGTTGTTAAAAATAGAGAAATTATGGGCGCAACAAATCCAAAAGATGCTGCTAAAGGCACTATAAGAAATTTATATGGCATTTCTCTAGACAAAAATTCAGTTCATGGTTCAGACAGTAAAGAAAACGCAAAAATAGAAATTGATTTTTTCTTTAAAGAATAGTTTTTAATTTATTTTATTACAAACAATATCTACGGCCTTAGGATAAATTAGGTGTTCAGCCTTCAAAACTCTTTTTGCTAGAGAATTTGGTTTATCTGTTTTAAAAATTTTAACTCTTGTTTGTAATATTTTTTTACCAGAATCTAGTTTTGCAGTTACGTAATGTACGGTCGATCCTGCATATTTATCACCTGCTTTTATAGCTCTCTCATGAGTATTTAGACCTTTGTATTTTGGAAGTAACGAGGGATGAATGTTAATAATTTTAAATTTACATTTTTGAATAAATTCTTTCGATAAAATTCTCATAAAACCTGCTAGACATAATAAGTTAATTTTATTTTTCTTTAGATAACTTAAAGCTTTTTTTTCAAATTGTGGTTTCTTTTTTTCTATTGCGTAATTAATGATTTTATTTTTTTTAGCAAAAACTAATCCTTTGGCTTCTTTTTTATTTGAAATTACTAATTTTATTTTCCAATTAGTATTATTTTTTTTAGAGTATTTAATTAATTCTTTTAAGTTAGAACCTCTACCAGAAATAAAAACACCAACATTAATATTTCCAGTTAATTTTTTCATTTAATATAATTTTTTTATTATTATTACTTTTTATAATTGTTCCAATTTCATAAGGCTTTGAAGATTTATTAAAAACTTTTAAGATTTTTTTATAATTTTTTTTATCCGCAATTATGCAAAAACCAACGCCGCAATTAAATGTTTTAAGCATTTCATGATCGTTAACTCCATTTGATTTAATCCATTTTATAACTTTATTAGTTTTAATTTTTGAAAGATTTATTTTTGCACTATAGTTATCAGGAATAACCCTAGGTATATTTTCTATAATTCCTCCGCCAGTAATATGTGCGCAGCCTTTTATTAACTTCATTCTGTGAAGTTTTAATATTTCATTAACGTAAATTTTAGTAGGGGTTAAAAGATTTTTATATAATTTTTTATTATTATTAACTTTAATTTTTTTATCTTTTAAAATCTTTCTTATCAAAGAGTACCCATTAGAATGAGCTCCTGTTGACGGAATTCCTAATATTATGTCGCCATGTTTAATTGAATTTCCAGTGATAACATTTTTTTTCCCAACGATACCAACAGCAAAGCCAGCTAAATCAAAAGAGTCTCCAGTATATATACCAGGCATTTCTGCCGTCTCTCCACCAGATAAAGAACAGCCAGCAATCCTACATCCCTTTGCTATGCCAGATAGTATTTGTTTATATTTTTTTTCAACAACCTTTGGAATTGCAATATAGTCTAAAAAGACAACAGGTTTTGCTCCTTGAACAATTAGATCATTTACGCACATTGCAACTAAGTCAATGCCGATTGTCCTAAAGTCATTTAGATGATTTGCTATTTCTAACTTAGTTCCAACTCCATCAGTTGAAGTTACGATAAGGGGGTTTTTAATTTTATATTGTCCTAGATCAAATACAGATCCAAAGCCTCCTATGTTTTTAAAGTTTTTAATTTCACTTCCTTTAATTTTTGTAGATTTTGATAATTTAGAAATGAATTTAACTAAATTTGTGGTTTTTTTGATATCAACACCACTTTTAAGATAGGTAAAATTTGAATTATTCATTAAAAAAATATTAACACTTCAGCAATACACTTGTTTTCTT
>Ga0208091_1000138_pt1 | contig 16603 bp, 39 predicted proteins | sample LakMenEpi26Oct12_FD_150736 | JGI IMG/M metagenome (GOLD analysis project Ga0208091, IMG submission 150736) | Freshwater microbial communities from Lake Mendota, WI - 26OCT2012 deep hole epilimnion (SPAdes) | ecosystem: Environmental > Aquatic > Freshwater > Lake > Epilimnion/Euphotic zone ...
TTGGATGAAGCAGAAGGTTCACCAGTAGTTAAAGTGGCAGATGGAGTTACATTCATTGCAACCGCAAACGTAGGTAATGAATATACATCTACCCGTATCATGGACAGAGCTATGATGGACAGATTTGTGACCATCGAAATGGATTTGCTAGATAAACAATCCGAATACGATTTGTTAAAACTAATCTATCCAGATGCAGATGATTACTCAATGAACGCACTCGCAGAGATTGCATCCACCACTCGTGATTTGGTTAAAACAGATGCAGGTAAACTTACAACTATGATTTCCACCCGTACCAATGTGGAAGCTGCAGGGTTGATTTACGATGGATTCTCTCTTATGGAAGCGGCTGATATCGCACTCCTACCATACTTCTCCAATGATGGTGGGTTGGATTCCGAAAGAGTGTTTATGAAGCAGTTGATTCAAAAATATATTGTGAGTGATTCTAATGAAAAACTCTTCAATGAAGTTAAAGATGAAGAACCATCTGAACAAACTATTGTTTGGTAGTAATAGTTTAGGGTTGAGAGGGGGGAAAGAAATTTCCCCTCTTTCTTTTAAATTCAAAATCCATTAATATGGAAAATCAAGGAAAAAGAAATAACCAAATAAAATATTCAGAAGATGCATCATTTTGGGCATTGATAGGATTGGTTACTATTATTATTTATATTATTGTTAAAAACTAAAAAAATAAAGATATGTTTAACGAACAAGTATTTTGGAAAGATGGATTTGAAGGAGAATGCCAGGGTGGTATCTTCGTAAGAGCAGTAGACCTTAAAAAGTTTATGGAATTGGTAGAATCGGAAGAAAATGAAAATGGTGGTGAAGTTGTAGGACTACGATTTCATGATAACAATTTGGAATTAATTATTAAAAAATAAAGATATGGGATTAGATATGTATTTATCAAAAAAGACGTATGTTCAACAATGGGACCATCAATCACCTGAAGAAACATATAATGTAGTGGTTACTCAAGGGGGTAATTCAGTAGACCACATTCAACCTAAACGAGTTAGTTATGTTGAAGAACAAGTTGGATATTGGCGAAAGGCAAACGCAATCCACAAATGGTTCGTAGATAATGTTCAAGATGGTAATGATAATTGTAGTACATACTTTGTTGATATTCCTGATTTGATGAATCTGTTGGATGTGTGTAAGGAAGTAAAGAACAACCCAGAAAAAGCAGAAGAATTATTACCACCACAAGAAGGATTCTTTTTCGGTGATGTATCTATTGACCAATATTACTTTCATGATATAGACCATACAATTGAAATAATTGAAGGTGTGTTATCCGAACAAGTGATTGCTAAAAATGGTAGGGCATTTTATCCTAGTGATTTTTACTATCACTCATCTTGGTAAATAATACTAAAAAATGAAAGTTATATTTTTAGATAACGATGGTGTTATTTGTTTAAGTAGTAATTGGGGTTCACGTATCAAAAAGCAGAAAAAGCTGGGTAGTGAACCCGTATTCAATCAGAAGAACCAATTACCTGTTGAATATCGTTTTGATAACTTTGATGTAAAGGCGATTAAAGTCCTCAATGAAATACTGAAAGAAACTGATGCTGAAATCGTTGTAAGTTCCGATTGGAGATTGCATGGTACATTGGAAGAGTTAGGAGAATACTACACATCACAAGGTATCATCAAAAAACCAATTGGATTCACCGAAGTATTTGATTACACAACTTGGTTAGATGAAGGCCGAATACCTGCTGATTTTAATTGGTGGAGAACCGATAGTAGAGAACAAGAAAGACACTTTGAGATTAAAGATTGGCTGGAATCACATTCAGAAGTTACACATTGGGTAGCGGTTGATGACCTTTTTATGGGTATCCAAGTTGAAGCAAGTACTTACGGTCCACACTCTAGAGATTGGGGACTGGAGAACTTTGTTTGGACACCGCGTGATTGGGAAGGGATTAAACAAAGTGGAATTAAACAGAAAATAATAAAATATTTAAAATAAATCATAAAAGCTTGGAAATCCAAGCTTTTTTTATTACATTTCATATATGGAAATACAAGATTTCAAAACCCTATTCAACTCCGAATTCTATGATAAATCTTACCAACGATGGAGAGTAGATTCCGAAAAAGCAGGTAAGGATATCGTTGGAGAACAATACGAATCATTCAGAAGGTTATATTACCAAAACAATGGGTTTACCATAGGTAATGGTAAAAAGGTGTTTGGCTCCTCTTATAACTGCGATACCGTTGTAAAGAAAGGAAATAAGATAATCATATTAGAAGAAGATAAGGGTCACTATATTGATTCATGTTTTTTGGGTAGAGCTATTTCAAATGCGGCTGAAGTATTTTCCGAATGTTTGGATAGAGGTATTGAAATCCCATTCTTTGTAATCAGTTCCCCTACCAAAATGAACAATTACGATATCATTTGTGAACGAAGATTCAAATTATACAGAGAAGATATTGTGAACCTACTGAAGTCTAAATTCTTATACTTCCCATTATCCGAAAATGGTAGAATCGCCAAAGAAAAGTACTTCGCATCAAATGTAAGTTCTTTTAATCTATCGGATGAACTGATAGAAACCCAAAACAGATTTGTTGACACCTTAAAATAAAATACTATGGAATGGTTTTATAATGAAATGGGTTCGCGTGATAAGAAGACGGGTAAACTCAAATATTACAAAGTGGTAGTGCGAGATTGGGTAATCAAAGATTGTAGTTGTGATGCAAGAATGTTTAGAAGATATCAACCTTGCAAACACATGAAATCAATAAATGAAAAATTAGGACACAAACTAAAATAATCAAAAAATGACAAAAGAAGTTGCAGAATCTAATCTCCAAAAATGGTTTTGGATGTTTAAAGAAAAAATGGTAGATGAATTTCCGGAGTATCATGGAACTTTTGATTATGTAGTTAGTAATTCAGACGAAAATGAAGTATTGTATGAAGTAATGGAATTTGCTTATAGACATTTGGAAGTAGATTCTGAATTAAAAGGTGGATGGGATAACTTAATTATTTCAGATTATCTAAATGCAATAGATTACGGATATATGGAATGGGTAAAATAAATTAAAAAATATTTACGAAAGTGCTAGGATATATCAGCAGAATTTCGTATGTTTGTAAGGTAATGAGAGTTCAACCCCTAAACCACAATATGATGACTGATAAGGTATCAGAGTTTCTTAAACTGCAGGAAATGATTAATTTCCAAATCGATTTGACTGGAGAAGCCAGTCTTGAAATGGCAGACGAATTAGAAGAGATTTCTAACTCTTTGAATTCCGATGAAATAGAGTATATATTTGAAATGTTTTCTAATAACTAACCCCCAATTTTATGTATAATTATTTAGTTCACCCACAAGATTTAGTTTTCAACTCTCATAGAGTTAATGGTTTCACCCAATTGGTTAAAGATGAGCACATCCCTCAATGGGATTTGTTAGATATCGCAACTGAAGTCGCTTCCCAATGGACAGATGATTGGCCTGAAGACCAAGGGTTTGGTTCATCCGATATGACTTATATGATTAAGGAATTCATTGATGATGTGATTGGTTCACTTTGTGGTGGTAAATATATGACAAAGTTTACTCCTGGTTTATCAATAGTGGAGTATTCGGAGGCGGAACACCACAATAGAGTTCAACGAATGGAAAGTGGAATTTAAAATTTAAAATATTATGAAACGATTTGAAGATTTAGTTTTTAGCGAGTTGCCCGATATGGGTGGTGTGTACTGCAGTATTCAGTTCGAAAATGGATATGGTGCATCTATTGTGAAACATCAGTATTCCTATGGTGGAAACATAGGACTATACGAAATAGCGGTGTTGGATAGTGAAGGGAATATCACTTATGAAACACCAATTACCAGTGATGTAATCGGATATTTAAGACCAGAAGATGTAACTGATGTAATAGAAAAAATTCAACAACTTTAATCCCCTAAATTATGGACATAGTAACTCAATATCAAAGTGCAGCAGAGCAATTTGCAATGGAATACGAAGTAAGTAATCCTCACATTATCAGAATTATTGCATCAGTAATGATGACTAGAGATGGTAAAGGATTACAAGGTGGTAGTTTTGTTCAAGCAGTAATAGATAACGATTTGTTCGGAGCAATCTCAAGAGCAGATGATGTATGTTATAATCACTTAAAAGTAATCGTAGCAGCAAATCAATACGCATATTTAAATTAAATTTAACAAAAGACTAGGATTATTCGGTCTTTTTTCGTACATTTATAGAGTAATAAGAGTTCAACCCCATAACCCCCCTCAAAATGAGAACGATGACACAAAAATCACAAGAGTATCTTCAAAACAACCCCAAAGTTGCTGAATTTATCGAAAAGGTAAATAGTGAGATAGCAGAGTACTACTCTCAACATTTAAGCAGTTTGACTCCAAAATATCTGACTTTGGAAGTTGGTAGTAAATTCCTAAAACTATGGACTGGTAGTACCTGTTGGGGATTCATCAGTAGAGTTGATGGTGATTTAAAAGGAGCACCAATTAAGAAAGGTGATTTGTTAAAACCTGCGAGTTGGAAATCACCAGCAAAACACTCCAGAGGTAACATCATCGATGGAACTGCTAAATATGGTGTATACGGACCATCATATATTTCTTAATCTTTAAAATATAAAACAATGATAAAATCTAAAAAAAGTAAAGGAATTGAAATTGACCTTACAGGTCCTCAAGGTAACGCATACTTCCTTTTAGGAACTGCGAGTAAGTTGGGTAGACAATTAGGATTGGATAATGATGAAATCGGCGTAATTCTCCGAAATATGAGAAGTAGCGATTACGAAAATTTAATAAATGTTTTCGATAGAAATTTTGGAAATATTGTAACACTTTATAGATAAGAAAATGCTGAACTGGATAAAAAATAAACTAATTCCACCTTATAAATTGAACCCAAAAGAGCAATTAATTTTGGACATTATTACACATTTGTGTTCTCATCCCGAAACTGATATTAAGATGGCTCCACTTTCGGGTAGATACTTTTTAGTTAACAAACGATTGGAATATTGGGTAAGATTATGGGAAGATGGTGTGACTATTACAAACCATAGATTTACATTCACACACATGTCTCCACAATCATATCAATCAAAAGTGATTAAAATAGTAGAAAATGCTATTGAAAAAAGTAGAGATGAATTTGAGCAAGCAGTATTTCAAAATGAAGTTGAGTTATTAGAAACTATTTCAAATGATATAACCAATTCAAAAGTATGAAGTATGACCCTAAAAATGAATTAACAGATGCAGAGATGAATTCTTTGGACGAAAATTCTTTTTTTGAATATTTAGATTCAAAGGCTAAATACTTAAAACAATTTACACAGCCATTGGATACATACCATACCAAGCAGTTCCTAGCCGCTACTAAAGGTAGTGAGATTACTACGGAAGAACTGATAATGGCTAAAAAAATTGGTAAAGCGGGTGATGAAGCCAAAATGGAAGAAATTATTAATGCTGAAATTAAATTAGGTGGTAATCCTAAATTTAAAGATAGTAAGATAAAAGTAAAAACACATCGTTCACAATGGTTTGATTAAAATATAATTATGAATGACCAGATAGAAATCAATAAAGAACAACTTTATAAACTTTATATGGAATGGGTAAATCAAGTATCGGAAGAGCTTGATTGGAAAACACATTTTGGACCTGAAGAAATAGTATATGCAATTGCAAATATACTAGAAAACAATAAAGATTTAATTAAAAAAATATAAAATTATGAATAAGAATTTAATTGCAATGTTAAGAACTTCAGCAGAGGCTGATAAAGCGAAGGCACTTCTAACTTTGGACCTTTTAGGTAACAACGGAGTAGGTATTGGTGACCATTCAACAGGTGATTTCTATTCTAATGCGGAAGATGCACTAAAAATGCTAGTGGATGCAGATGATAGATTAAAAGCACTTGATAAATATTTTCCTATCAAATAATGGGGTTTAATCATCGCCATGTGAGTAATATCTTACAGGTACATAAGGAGTTAGATGAATTAGGATTGGACAAATTCGTTAAACAATACCATAAATACGATGCTATTAGTGGTGATTCAGAAAGTGTTTATTTTATAGAAAATTTAGTTGAAAAATACTATAATCAACCAACTGATAAAAATCTATTGAAAAAACAATAGGATAATCGAACTTTTTTTAGTATCTTTGTGTAAACTTTAAAACTTAAAACTATGGGATATAATCCGTTCAGATGGTGGACAAAAGGTAGAAAGAATAAACCATTGTCTAGCAAAGCACCTCTTTTACTCAAAATTCGTAATGGTGATTTTGATTATTCATATATGTTTGATGAAGTGAAAGCGGTTAGACAGGAAGCAATTGAAGTATACGATAAAGCGTATAAAAACTATATTGGAACTGATGAACGGAATCGTAGAATGGCAGCAGAAGATTCTGCTAGAATGAAACGAATTAAGGCATTGAAACTGATGGATGAAGCTCACAAAAATGAATTAAAACTTTTACATGCTTTAAGAAAGGAATTAGAATCCGAATTTGGTAAGGATTTGTGGGATAAAGGGATGGAAAAGAAACGAGGTAAAGGAACTATTGAGGATATTTATTGGTGGTATAAGAAACAAGTTAAAGAAGTTACAACCTATTCTGAAATAGATATTCAGTTGAGAAGACCAAATACGAAAGGATTGGAATACTTATTCACATGAGCAGAGAGCCAATTATATTACATATAGATTTAGGTAACCAATCTCTATCGAATTGGATAAAAGAAAATAAGTATATAATATTTTCCGAAATACTCCGTTATATACGAATACTATTAGAAAGTGATGAAGATTCGATACAGGTATTACTGATATCAAATTTAGCTGATAACATTGTTTTAATGGTAAAAAGAACTGAAGTGGAATTGAGCTTAAATCTGGCAATGGAATACTTTATGGAAATAGAGGAGTATGAAAAGTGTGCAGAAATAAGAGATTTAATGTTTTTAATTAAATGATATACTTATCTAAAAATCATTATGAAAGAAAGCATATTAAAAATCGTAAATCGTATTAAAGAAAACTTAAAAGATATCGATAGTGATGGAGTGCAACATGAATTATTGGATTCAATATATGATTCATTAGTTGAAATCGAAGAAGAAATATACGAAGATGATGCCATATCTGTAATAGATATATGGGATGACGAAGATACTTCAATCTAACTATTTCTAAAATACTTTTAATATAAATCATTTACAACTTGTGTATTTGATAATAGTTTGTTATATTTGTTTATGAATGATTTATTGAAGGGTTTTATATTTGGTATATTAGGCCAAATAGTTAGTTTTTTACAATTACAAGGTAGTGTAAAATATGGTTGGTATCAAAAATACCCAATCATATTACTATTAATATCAATTCCATGTGCATGGTTCTACATTAAATCAGTCGAAGGGTTCGTTAATCACTTCAATGGACAACTATGGCCTTCAAGATTGATAGGATTCGGTATTGGGATTGTAGTTTTTGTGAGTTTGAGTATTCTACTTTTCAAAGAGCCTTTGACTTTTAAAACATTAATCTGTTTATTATTAGCTGCAAGTATATTGGGTATTCAAATATTTTGGAAATGAGAAAAGTTGAACTATTAACCATTGAAAACGAATTGTATGAAGTGGTAAAAAGAATCCCGTACACCAAATTCAAAATTTCAATAGAAGGTGAATCCACTACTTTTTTAAAACAATTATATAATTGTGAAAAAATATTAAAGAGTAATCAAACAAATGAATATGTATTTGTGAACTTAATTCCGGAAGCTAAAATAGAAACAGAAAATGACAAACAAACAACGTAAAACGGCTAATCGTAAACGAATGGCTAAAGCAACTATAAAATCTCAACAAAAAAGAGGAATTTATAAGAAAGTAAATTAATGAAGGGGGAATTTAATTCCCCCTTTTGCTTGTAATTTTGATAAATTATTATTATATTTGATGAAACAAAATATATTATTATGAACAGAATTAAAGCAGTATTAAATGTATTATTGATAACAAGTATATTTGGGTTAGCAATATCGTATATATCCCAACTATTGGATATAATGCCAGATTTGAATTTTTTAGAAGCAGTTGGTTTGTATTGTTTATCAATACCAGTAACCCAATTATTAAAATCTACCATTGAGAACGAAGATGAATAATTTATAAAACAAACTAAAATAATATGACAGTAGAATTAGAAGTTACAAAACAAGAATTGATTAGCAGATTACAAACAGAATCTGTAGAAGTTACATTTATTAAAGCAGATGGTTCGGAAAGAGTTATGAATTGTACTCAACAAATCACACTCATTCCCGAAGAATTTCATCCAAAGAGTAATAAAGTTGCACAAATCGATGCCGATGGAAATCCAGTAGAAAGTGATAACATTACTGTTTGGGATTTAGATAAACAAGGATGGAGAATGTTTAATTTTTTCAGATTAGTTTCAGTTAAATAACATACAAAATCAAATGAACTATAAGGATTATATAGACGATGTTGTAAATTGGCCAGTAGAAGGAGTGTTATTCAAAGATATCACACCACTACTTAAAAATCCAAATATTTTCAATGCAAGTGTAGACGATTTGTCTATGTTTGTAGATTCAGATGCATTGATTGCCGGAATTGAAAGTAGAGGATTTATTTTTGGTGCAGCAGTTGCGACTGTAAATGAGTGTGGATTCATTCCTGTCCGTAAAAAGGGTAAACTACCACCACCTGTTGAAATTATTGATTCTACAAAAGAATATGGTAATGAAATTTTAGAAGTTAAAGCTGGAAGTGGGAATGTGTGGATTGTTGATGATGTGTTGGCTACAGGTGGTACATTGAAAGCAACCGAAACACTATTAACAATGGCAGGGTATAATGTGTTGGGTGCAGTTGTATTGATTGATTTAACATACCTACACGATGAAATCCTGATTGGAGGTCAACCAGTTTATTCTTTGGTTCAGTATGTTGGGTAAAAAAATTATATTATTTGTAGCATTAGAATCTGAATTACCACCAGATAGAGTACCAGATTCAGTAGATGTGTATTATACAGGCGTTGGTAAAGTAAATGCGGCAATAAAAGCAACTGAAGTATTATGCCACGCCAGAAGTTATGGAGTTCATACATCGGACACTTTAGTAGTAAATTATGGGTCAGCGGGTTCAAATACTACACCTATGGGAACTCTCATAGAATGTAGGTCTTTCCTACAGAATGATATGATTACTCCATTTGGTGGAAAATATTCAACACCTTTTGATGAAGTATTTTATCCACAATTAAGAGAGCCAGTAATTACATTTGGTGATGGATATCTATGTAAAACTCAAGACAAATTTGAGGATACTCCAGATGGTATTTTTGATATGGAAGCGTACGCAATTGCTAAAGTTTGTAAAATGAATCGTTTTGAATTCGTTTCGTACAAATATATAAGTGATGACGGGGATTCAAACGAATGGGACGTAAACCATAGCAAAGGAATTGATAAATTTTTAGATATTTTAAACAAATTAATATAATGAAGTATACATACGATATAAGACAATTCAACTGGAATTCTAATAAAAATTCATTTTATGCAGCTGCACCTTTTTTGGAGTGTTTGCTACCAGACGGTAATATTCATCCAGAAGCATTTCCAAACAATAGGGGAGAATTTTTTATCCACAATTATAAAACAGATGGATTCAGAAGGTTTCAATTTGTAGAAGAAATTGTTTCTGAATTTGAGGAAACACAATTTACTCAAATTGAATGGGTATTCAAAAGTGAAGATGGAATTTATTGCCACATATCATTGGATTAATTATGAATAATTTAGATACAAGATATCAGGCATTACTACAAGACATTTTAGATAATGGTGTAGAAAAAAAGGATAGAACAGGAACTGGAACTCTTTCAGTATTCGGTAGACAAATTCGTCACAATATGAAGGAAGGGTTTCCACTACTCACTACAAAGAAACTGCATTGGAACTCTATCGTAACCGAACTCCTATGGTTTTTGAGAGGCAGTACAAACATCAAATTCCTATTGGATTACGATTGTCATATTTGGGATGGTGATGCTTATAAAAATTATGCAGCCAAAACATCAATGGATGTAGATGGGCAATTAACAAAAGAAGAGTTCATTAAAAGAATTAAAACCGATTTAGCTTTTGCATTAGAGTGGGGTGATTTGGGACGTATTTATGGTAAGCAATGGCGAAGTTGGAAAGGTGATACTTGGATAGAAGGAAACACAGATGGAACCGAAGGATTTTATCTTCAGACAGGAGAGGTTGACCAAATCACAAATCTAATCAACGAACTCAAAACAAATCCAGATAGTAGAAGATTGATGGTATCAGCATGGAATCCAGGTGAGTTAGACCAAATGGTTTTACCACCTTGTCATTATGGATTTCAAGTATATACGAGAGAGTTAAGTAATAAAGAGAGATATAGAATTTGGTTCAATAGAAATTATGAAACTGGTATGGAATTCAACGATGAACTAATACCTGATTTTGATGACAAATATTATGAATCAACTCCAACACGAGCAATTTCTTTGATGTGGAATCAAAGAAGTGTAGACACATTTTTAGGATTGCCGTTTAACATTGCAAGTTATGGACTACTGTTAAAAATCATTGCAAAGGAAGTGAATATGGTACCTGATGAATTGATTGGAAATTTAGGTGATGTACATTTATACTCAAACCACATTGAACAGGCAAAAGAACAAATCTGGAGAACGGCATACGAATTACCAAAGGTGGAAATTACTGAAAGGAATTGGTATCAGCATCAGCTAGTTAAAGAACGATTGGGTGAAAAAACTTTAGATGAAAAGATACTTTCTTATAGACCAGATTGTTTTGAGTTAATTGGGTACGAATCACATCCAAAAATCAAAGCACCACTTTCTAACTAAAATGCAGGTAATCGTTTCACTCCATACCGATATTGCTCCTCACATCGCGGAGTTGATACTTGATGGCAAACTAGAAGGTGGGTATTCAATTGATTACGCATTAAACTCATTGGTATCTTATTTGAATGGTAAAGAAATTGTTATATACAATTTTTCAAAAGCATTTTGGTTAGATAATAGATGGAGTGGGTATAAAATTGACGATTATGGAACTAAAATAGTTATAAACTTTATATATAGTAAGGTATGATAAAACTAACCAAAGAAAACACAGAGAAACTAAAAATGGAACTGCTTAAATTGAAACTACAGGAAATTCATTCAGTAGAAGATAAGATGAGAATCCAAAGCATTCAACAAATTTTAGATATTATAGAAAGGTAATGGTAACCGTATCTCAACCTGCAGCTGATAGATTAAAAACACTCATAGAGGAAGGTGATTCTGCGAACCCCTATGTTAGAGTATCCGTAAAAGGTGGTGGGTGTAGTGGGTTATCTTATGACCTTTCATTTGATAATGCACAAGACCCAGCCGATACACTTGCGGAAGATAAGGGTGTGAAAATCCTAATAGATAGGAAATCACTACTATATCTAATCGGAACTGAATTGCAGTTTTCGGACGGATTGAATGGTAAAGGTTTTCAATTTGTAAACCCAAATGCGAGTAGAACATGTGGATGTGGTGAAAGTTTCTCAATATAGTTTATATTTATAGTATATACCATTTTCTATGAAACTTATCCAATTATTAAAAGAAATCAAATGGCAGGCATCCACATTAGAAATGTGTATGGCTGGTATGGTCCCACTTTCACTACCAATCATAAAACAAATGGTAGAAACGAAACGGACAACCGCATTCCACGTAACAGATATTGATAATCTACCAAAATTGGCAAGTATGGAGGGAAAGAGTAAATCTATCTCTGCATTTAACAAAGTGACAACGAATACAGATTCAGGTCCTGTTACAGGAGCTGGGATGTGGACAAAAGGAGGGGTGTTAGTTTTACTTTCTGGTATAGTTTTGGCAGAAAGTGTCGAAGATTTATGGACGAAACCAGATGAAGGTGGTAGAAGGTGGGTTGCTCCTGGTAATGCTTTTTATAAAGAATTTAGTGAAGAAAATCAAATCATAGATTTTGCTCCCCAATTAAAACCATTGAAAGAAAAATGGGAAAAATTCACATCATCATATAATGATATTCATAAAAATCAACCCGATTTGACAAAGGAAGAAAAGGTATTTTATATTAAAACCTATATAGATACGGCGTATAAATTAATGTTGAAAAATAAGGAATCATTTCAAAACAAATATGTGAATTCAAATTACTTATCTTCGAGGTCAAATTGGAATGAGATAGTTTTAAGTAAAATTAAAGTAGAAAAGATTGGGGTAATTGAGGATAGTTATGGGATAGGGCTAGCTGCTAAAAGTGCTCTAACTTCGAATAAAGGGCTTATTGATAAATTGAAAGCCAAATACAACAATATCGAAGTAATCAAAACTAACGATGTCTCGTCATTTCTGAAGAAAAATGGAGTAAAATTAGTAAATTAAAATCACAAATAAGTTATGAAAATAGGAATAGTAGGACAAGGATTTGTAGGTAACGCAGTTTATCAACAATTCAAAAAGCATTATGATGTGAGGGTATTCGATATGAGACCTATGGAACGGAACACATCATTTGAGGATGTAGCAAGATGTGATTATGTGTTCGTATGTTTACCAACACCAATGAATTCGGACGGGTCTTGTAATACAGATATCGTAGAAGGTGTCATCAAACAAATCGAAGAGATAGGAGAAACGAAAGGTATTGTGGTTAAATCTACTATACCACCAACCACTACTGAAAAGTGGAATCAGAAATACAAAACCAATATCGTATTCAATCCAGAGTTTTTGACTGAACGAAATGCAGTGAGTGATTACCAAAATCAAACCCGCATTATATTAGGTGGACCGAGACCAACAACAACCGAACTGAAGCAGATATTCTCAAAGGTATTTCCGAAAGCAGATATCATAAAGACGAATTCGACTTACGCAGAAATGGTGAAGTATGTAACCAATACATTCCTATCTGTAAAGGTATCATTTGCTAATGAGATATATCAATTGTGTAATGAGGTAGGAGCAGATTACGATAAGGTGATTGAGTATGCTACTATGGATGAGAGGTTAGGAAAATCTCATTGGAATGTACCGGGACATGATGGGGATTTTGGATTTGGTGGACACTGCTTCCCGAAGGACCTGGCAGCACTTCTACACATGACGAAGGAGTTGGGTACTATCGACAATGTTCTATCGGCAGCACAGAGGACAAACGATGAGGTGAGGGGTAATAGAGACTGGGAAAAGATGAAGGGCAGAGCAGTTACCTAAAATCGGACAAACATACAAAAAATGAATCAGCTGAAAATAATCCATCCTGAAAAACTAAACGGATACATAACGAAGGATAGAAAGATATGGATGATAGAGTATCTAGGAAGAGACTTGAGTATATCAGCAGATAACTACCTATGGAAGATAGATGTGATAGGAGTATCAAATTCCCCATATAATCCGACAATAGATATATCCCATACCATACACCTACAAATCAATAGAGAAATCTATTCACCACAAAGAGACGGGATAAGAGATAGAAACGGAATACCTACAAAGATTCCACCAATCAAAGGAGCAGGATTACCAATCAATGAGAGCGGAGTAATAGATATATGGATACAATCAAAAGGTGAATGGGTTAAATGGACTCGTTCACCAAAGATACTAAAGAGCATGGACAAGGTAAAAGAAATAATAGAAGCATTTATCCCCCAATAAGAATCAAATCAAAATGAGTAAGATAATCAAATCCCCCAAAGTAATAGAAAGATTAGAAGGTATAGGTGTCGTTATGAGAATAATGGCATTTGGAGTACTATCCGTAATGGGAGCCGAAACCCCATTCTTATGGATGTGGATATGGAATACAATAGATGCCGTACTCCTAACGTATTGTGCGTGGGAGAGAGGAAATCGTCCCTATATACTTCTAAACATTTTTTGGTTAATAGTAGGTGTGGTAGGTATTTGGAACTCAATTTAATCGGTTAAGAGGGAGAGATAACGGTATATCAATACGAAGTGGGAGAGAGTGGGAGAGAGTGGGATGAAGTGGTGAGTGTGTAAAAATAGTTCTATATGTCAATATGGATAATGATAGAGGCATAGGAGAGAATAAACCAACACATCTATAATACACTGTCAGAAAGAAGAGCAATATCCCACCCATTCACATCGTCCGTAGCAAAATTTTTTTATATAATCATAGTCTGACACATTGTCATATTCCCCCCTACAAATCAAAACCCCATTTGCACAGAGCTGATTAACTTTCCCAGCTGGCGAGATAAAACCCAAAAAGTTTAGACGAACCTAAATCTTGTTTACAATTGTGAACAGGCCTGACAATGTGTCAGTAATTTAGACATGCCTAAATCTTAAAGTTTAGACCGGTCTAAATCCCCAATAGGGTACAAAAAAAGCACAATAAAGTACAAAAAAGTTGTTATATAACCTGTATTATGTTAAATAGGACGCACGAATCGTAGAAAAAATTGTACTGAAAATAAATCCAGAAAAAGACTTGACTTTCTGAAATATTCTTCGTATCTTTAAGGGACGGGCGGGCGGAGTAAGAAGAAGTTCGGTAATTCCGAATTAGTGTGGTATGTCGGAAATACTGACAACCCACTCTATGACACATTGTCAGTAAAAATATTTTCATTAATGCTTGGATTTGAATGCGGAATTCCGTACATTTATAGAGTAATAAGAGAGATAGATATGACACAACCCCACATCACCCGCACATGGTTACACTACGGACAGTCCATCGTCCTGGTTCTATTCCCCAATGGAGTAGAAAGAGTAATGCTTCGTAAGGCATTTACTGCAATGATGGCAAATGGAGTATGGACCTTAAACCACAAATAATATGAATGACTTCGATTTCTTCTCCGTATCAGCTTCCTCTACCAAAATTACTTCTCTAATGAAACTTCCTAATGTGAAGCGAGAGAAGATAGAGACCAGAGTATACTATGGTTCTGGTAAGTTCCCCAAAACTTTATACAAAGTAAATCTGAAATTCTTTGATGTGATGGAGTTCGGACACTTTGGTGCAAGAGAACGGGCTAATGAATATGTGGAGGGGGTATTGGCAAGCAAGCCAGATAATGTGATATTGAGTGTAAAATTTTATCCAGTAGACTAATATGAGAAAGACAGAATTCTTTAAGAACTATGGTGGAGGGTTAGTCCCTGTCACCTTTGAAGATGCAGAGTATGGTGAATATATGCTTCTTCATCCAGAGGAGGCTTCACTCGCGGCATCCTATGAGAGGGTTGGATATGTTGTAGTATCCGTACATGAAATGGAAGATGGTGATGATGATATCGATATCTCCCAGCCATGTGATTACGGAACCCAACCATTTAAGATAGGATACCTAGTATTAAATAATCCAATATTTGTTGAAAAATAATTGGTTAAGCCCTTGGATTATTGCGCGGGATTACTTACCTTTACTATGTAATGAATGATGAACTACTAACCCCCCTAATTATGACCAGTTACAAAAACAACCCCCGCTACTCATCCATCAACATCGAAGAAGCTGGAATCTTCAAAGGTGGCAAATCTAAACCAGTCAGTGTAAGGAGTGGAGCTCCTACCATCAGTAAGTATGGATTCACCTTCTCTTTCCGAACCAGACCACAACATAAGGAGATTATAAACTTCTTAAAGGTCTACAAATCTGAAGGGAGTGTTATAGATGCCATCCTCAATGAGTTCACCCCGCGACAAGCTGGAATCCAATTGAAAGGCCAGTACAACTTCTCTAACAACATCATTAAATCAATCATCTAATGAAGAACTACCAGAAACTACTCGTCACCATTATCTCATTCTGGATTGGATTGGAGATTATAACCAACCCACCACAATGGGTATACATCGATTCACCTACCGGAGTTTCGACTATCCTATTCACAATGGGTATGTTATCATTCATCGCAATAGACTGGAAATCTTTACTTAAATTCTTAAACAACTAATATATGAATACCCTACCTAAAGGATATCTAATCAACCCTATCGTCCGTTCCCTCCGTAGTAGAGAAGGCAATACCGATACTATCCTATACCAACTGAATCATAAGCGACATAAGCTGGAGAAGGTGTTCACCTCTGAAGAAGCCGCTATCCGATTCATTACCCTATTCGAAAGAGAGAGACTGGAGAAGAAGGCTTTGAAGATTAGTGGTTACCAATCCGTTAAGGGTGTAGCCGCCCTACATAAGGATATGGAAGCAGCGGTAGAGCTTGAGACTCAATCTAGCGCTTGGTTAAGTAACCAGAGCCAGCCGAAGATAGATGGGATATACCTAGATAACGTAAATCGTACCCTCGGACATTAATTTTTCAATGTACTTGGAATAATGGAATTAATTTCGTATATTTATACCGTAATAAGATAAGATATGGCAATACCAGTTGGACAAATGGTCAATGTAG
>Ga0208091_1000151_pt1 | contig 16016 bp, 18 predicted proteins | sample LakMenEpi26Oct12_FD_150736 | JGI IMG/M metagenome (GOLD analysis project Ga0208091, IMG submission 150736) | Freshwater microbial communities from Lake Mendota, WI - 26OCT2012 deep hole epilimnion (SPAdes) | ecosystem: Environmental > Aquatic > Freshwater > Lake > Epilimnion/Euphotic zone ...
GGGCCGATGCCGGGCAGCCGCTCGAACTGCTCGATCAACCGGGCCAGGGGACGGGTGTAGCCGCTCAGGACCATGCTGCCGCTGGCGGGAATGTAGGCGCGGCGCCCAGCAGAATGGGCGCCAGCTCCCCGCCCGCCGCGCCCGTGACCGCCACGCCCGTCCGTTTCCTGCCGCCGGCAGGCCTGTTGCGCAGCCTGGTGGCGCTGGCGCTGGCCCTGCTGGTCACGGCCTGCAGCGGCACCACCGCCGGCCTGAACGGCTACCAGAGTCCGGACGGCCGCTATGCCTTCCTCTATCCCACCGGCTGGATCCGCGCCCAGGTGAGCGGCGGCCCCTCGGTGGTGTTCCACGACCTGATCAACAGCGACGAGACCCTCAGCCTGGTGATCTCGGAGGTGACCCCTGACAGCGATCTCACCAGCCTGGGCAGTTCGGTGGCGGTGGGCGAAGCCCTGCGCCGCAACGTGATCGCCCCCGAGGGCAGCGGCCGGCAGGCAGAGCTGGTGCAGGCCGACGAGCGCCAACAGGGCGGCCGCACCTTCTACGACCTGGAATACGCCGTGCACCTGCAGGACCGCGACCGCCACGAGCTGGCCACGGTGGTGGTGGACCGGGGGCGCCTGTACACCTTCGCCGCAAGCACCAACGAGATCCGCTGGCCCAGGGTGAAGGACCTGTTCGCCCAGGTGGTGACCTCCTTCAACCTGTTGGTGTGACTTGAGCGCGCAAGCGGCCCTCCCTGCTGCCGGGGATGTGGTGGTGATCGGCGGCGGCCTGGCCGGGGGGCTGCTGGCCCTGGAGCTGGCGGCTGCATCCTGCAAGACACCGGGCGGACTGACCGTGCAGCTTGTGGATGCCGCGAGCCCGCACCAGGCCAGCCAGTGGAGCTACGGGGCGATCGCCCCCTTCGCCGGGGGCCACTGGGCCCGGCTGCAGCGCCGCCATGGCGATCTGGGCTGGCGGCGCCGCTGGTTCCGCCCCTGGGGACCGGGCGCGCCCCTGGGCGGCCGGCTGCCCCTGCCCTGCAGCCGGGTGGAAGCCGCCGTGTTGCGCCGGCAGCTGCCCGGGGCCCTGGAGCGGGCGGGGGTGCGCCTGCGCCAGGGCCGGGTGGAGCGCCTGCTGCCGCCCGCCGCCGCCGGCCAGCCCTGGCAGCTCCGACTAGCGGGCGAGCCCGAACCCCTGGCGGCCTGCCAAGTGGTGCTGGCCGCCGGGGCCGGCAGCCGGGAGCTGTGGCCGCACCTGTCCGAGCGCCTGCGGGTGAGCTGGGCGGGGGTGCTGGAGCTGGAGCCCCAGCACGGCGGCTGGCCCTGGGTCGGCCCGCTGGCGATGCGGCTGCCGGCCCGCTTCCAGCGGCTGGCCCTGGAGGCCGGAGCCGCCGGCCTGGCCGCCGAGGCCTGGCAGGTGGATCCGGGCCTGCTGCCCTGGGGCGAGCAGTGGTTGGCGGGGCAGATCAGCCTGGTGCGCCCCGACCTCGCGGCCGGCGATCCCCCCGACCCTGGCCTGCAGGAGCGGCGGCTGCGCCTGGCCCTGGCGCCCTTGCTGCCGGCGCTGGCCCGCTGGCCGGGCCGCTTTCAGCAGGTGCCGGTGAGCTTCTGCACGGACGGCCAGCCCCTGGTGGGCCCGGTGACCGGAGCGCCGCCGGGCCTGTGGAGCTTCGTGGGCTTCAGTGCCGCTTTCCTGGCGGTGCCGCGGCTGGCGCCCCAGCTGGCCCGGGCAGTGCTGCAGGCGGCCGCCCAGATGCCCAATCTGTAGTGCTGGTCACCAGCGCAGGTGCCCAGATGTGCTTGGTCTTTCTCTTGCAGCAGAGGGGCCCATGCGGGCTCTTCCCCCCGGTTCATGGCTCTTGAGAAAATCCGGCTGGGCTGGTAAGGTTTAGAAAGATTTCAGGTGCACCAGCGGCAGACTTTCAGCAAAGTCGATAGTGCCAACCAGGATCACAATCGGGACTGTCTTTTTTCCAAATCTCTCCTGATTGGCCGGGTTGATAATCTTTTGAAGTCATCTTTTCTGGCTCCCAAGGCAGTCAGTTGCTTTTTAGGCCCCTGAGGCCGCGTGTCGCGGTTGAGACGCTTCCCTCGGATTGCAGTCCCTGCGCACGTGCACTCGGCTTGTTGACTTCGGTCCCGCCAGTGCCTCCACGCCACCCGTGTGTCCTCCCACCGTGCAGGGACCCGAACCAGCGCTGCTATCCCGCCCGCGGCGCCGCCGTCCCCGCCGCGATCTTTCCTGTCCCCGCCATCCCCAGCAAGGGTTGTGCAGTGTGTCGGCCAAGCGCTTTCTGGCGGCCGGCCCGGACGGAGAGATCAAGGCCGGCCCCGTGCAGCGCGAGCGCTTCCTGCATTGGGCCCAGTGACAGGGCCTCACCCCCCTAGGCGACGACTGGATCGAGGCCTTCCACTGCCCCGCCTGCAACAGCCTGCTGTACTGGCGACTCCAGCGCGGCCCCGGCGGCGAGCTCAGCCTGCTGCCCCTGCCTGCTGGCGTCCTGGCTCAGCTGCAGCGGCGAACAACACTCCGCTGAGCCTGATCCCCGAACTGCTGGCAACATGCATTTGACCTGAGCGCGACCTCACATCCTTGAGCACCACTTCCAGCCCAGCCTCTGCGACGGGCACATCCCGATCCCAACCCTTGCCCACCAGGCGCAAGGAGCTGGTGATCCTCACCACGGCAGGCTGGGCCTTGTTCACGGTGTTCGTGCTCACGGTGATCGGGGGGCTGCTGCCCCTCCAGCTCCGTAACCTCGCCTGGAGTCAGAACATCTCCAGGTTGATCGTGGATGCCGGCTCCCTCGCCCTAGTGGGTCTCTGCCTGGTGCGCTACGGCTCCTACCTGCGGAGTAGGGATCTGCCTGCAAGGCAGTCGAGTGCCAGACCATCAGGCTTCACCAAGTCCAGTTCCGGCCAGAACAACCAGCGTGCGTTGCCCCTGGATCAGTCGGCCCGGGACAGGTTGGCCATGGAGCGCAACAAGCTCTGGGTCCATCGCATGGCCATTGCCGGGGCACTGGGCATGTTGCTGCTGGCACCGCTGCAGGTGGTGATCTTCATGCGCGGGGCGGCCGCTCTGGATCTGGAGTTCACCAAGGCCACCCTGCAGCAGCGCCAGCAGTTCCAACAGCTGGAGTCGGCCCTGAGGGACGCCCCGGCCGAGCGCCTGCGCCAGGGTTGGATCCAGCTGAAGAAACTGGATCCAGCCAACCTGCCCGCCACCCTGCCAACCCCTGCCAGCCAGCTCGACGACCTGATCGCCGAGGCCAACCGCAACCGCGACAGCTCTCTGCAGACTCTGCGCGGCCAGGCCAGCAGCGCCCGCTTTGCTCTCGGCCGCGACAGCCTGCGCGTGCTGCTGGCCTCTCTGGTGTATGCCTGGGCGTTCTGGGCCTTCTTCCGCCGCGCCTGATGGCTTCCAAGCTTCTGCAGTCCGTTCCTCAGGAGTGGCGTCCGGCACACTGGCTGCCGGCCCTGCGCCAGCAGCTCCACCACCATGCCGGCAACCGCCGCTCGCTCTGGTTGCTGCTCGCGATGCTGCTGTTCAGCTGGACGGCGCTGCAGTTCACCTGGGCCGATCTGTCACCGAATGTGCAGGTGCTCAACCTGCTGGTGTGGTTCGGTTGCCTGATCGCCCTAGAAGATCAGCTCCCCGCCCTCTGGCCCCGGCCCTCCAGGCTCTCGCTGCTTGCTGGTGGCGGCCTGCTGGGCGCGATCCTCTGGCGGGGCAGCTGGATCACCAGTGATCACGACCGCTTCACCTATCTGTTGCTGCCCCTGCTGCTGGTTGGGCTGGCCCTGCTCAACCAGTCCGGCCGGCGGCTGCGCCTATTTGTGGTGCCCCTGCTGATCACCGTGCTGTTCCCGCTCGGGCTGCGGCTGCTCACCCTCGCCGATCATCTCCAAGGCATCACCACCACGCTCAGCTGGCTGATCCTGGCGGGGCTCGGCTTCAATCCCCTGATGAGCGGCAACCAGATCAGCCTCCCCACAGGCGCCGTGTCGATCGCTGGCTACTGCACCGGCGTGGATCAGCTGGCGATCTGCCTGGTGGTGGCGGTGATTTTCCTGCTGGTGTTCCCGCTGCGCCGCCGGCCGCACCAGTTGCTGGCCCTGCTGGTGGCAGCCGCTGCCGCCCTCGCGGTCAATGCTGTGCGCATCGCCATCCTGGCCCTGCTGGTGGCAGTGCCCGAGCGCGGCGGCATGGCGGCCTTTGAATTTCTTCACGACTCCTACGGCGGCCTGGTGTTCTCCCTGATCGCTGTCGGTATCTTCGGCTGGTTCTACACCCTGCTGGTGGACCGGGAGCTGGCGGATGCATCCCTCCATCAGTCGGGACTCCCCCCCAGCCCATGACGGTCACGCCTGCGTCCCGGATCCTGCAACGCCGAATCCTGGCCGGGCTGAGCGGCCTCACTGTGCTGGGGATGGCCTGGCCCCTCGTGCGTCCCCACCAGCCTCCTCTGCCCGAGCTCCCCGCCCAGCTGCGTCTGCCCGGCGGCTGGAGCACGGCGGTCCCGCCAGCAGTTCCCGCCCCACCGGCGCGGCGCTATCGCCCCCTCGGCCGCCCCACGGCCCTGGGCCCCAGCCTGTCCATGGTACGGCCGGATGGGCAGTGGCTGCTGCTCACCCCCTTCGCCAGCTGGACAGAGGGGGCCTTCTCGATGCAGGCGGCCCGGGAGGGTATGCCCGCCCTCACCGACAAGCCCCAACAACGCTGCCTGAGCCGCCAGGGAAGCGTGGGCGAAGACCCCCTGCCGGCTTTGATCGGCTGGAATACCCAGCCCCTCTCGGCACCACTGCGCCTCTGGCACACGCTGGTCCCCGTAAGCAACCGCAGCTACTCCTGCCTGCTGATCACCACCAATGCCTCCGGGGTGCTGGACGATTCCGCCGCCGCCCGGGCCCTGCGGGCCCAGCTCAGAGCCAGCGTGTCCTGGCCTGCCCCTCCGGGCCTCTGAATACTTCTTTGCAGCCCGCATTGGTCTTCAGCTTTCACACCAGGGGTTGGCCTACTGGCCCTCCAGGTATGCCAGGCCCACCAAACCCCGCCCAACCAGCACCCCCTGTGACCACCGCGCCACCCCTTCCCGTCCGCATCTATACCCCCGAGAGCGAGCTAGCCCACCCCCGCCGGCTGTGGCGCGAGATGGTGCGCGATCTCTGGGCCGGCCGCGAACTGGCCTGGCGCCTGGCCGTGCGCGACATCAGCGCCCAGTACCGCCAGAGCGCTCTGGGGGTGGTGTGGGCCCTGATCAATCCGCTCACCACCACGGCGGTGTGGCTGTTTCTGAGCACCTCGCGGCTGGTGCAGGTGGCAGAAACCGGCATCCCCTATCCGGTGTTCGTGTTCACCGGCACGCTGCTGTGGTCGATCCTGGTGGATTCGTTCAATGCGCCGCTGGGCCAGGTGAATGCCAACAAGCCCCTGCTGGCCAAGATCAATTTCCCCCGGGAGGCGCTGATCCTCACCGGCATCTACCAGACCCTGTTCAACGCCGCCATCAAGATCGGCATCCTGTTGCTGGTGTTGCCGTTCGTGGGTGTGCACCCAGGCTGGGGCGGCCTGCTGATCCCCGTAGGGGTCTTTGCCCTGGTGCTCACCGGCACGGCCCTGGGTCTGGCGGTGACGCCCCTGGGGGTGCTCTACGGCGACATCGGCCGGGGTATGGGTCTGATCACCCAGTTCCTGATGTATCTCAGCCCGGTGGTGTTCCCCCTGGCAGCCAGTGGCTGGACGGCCTATCTGATGCGGCTCAACCCGCTCACCCCCCTGATCCTCAACGCCCGCGCCTGGTTCACCGGCCAGCCCCCCCAGTTTCTGGGCGAATGGCTGCTCACCCTTGGGGGTTCCGCCCTGCTGCTGCTGTTGATGTGGATGGTGTACCGGCTGGCGATGCCGATCCTGATCGAGCGGATGAGTGCCTGAACCCAACAGCACAGCACATGTGGTGTCGTCGATGCCTCAGACGACATCGAGGATCTGCCCTGCGGGGTCGTGGCCCTGAAGGAGTCTCCCGACCCTGTTCTCGACTGGGCTGAGCTGCGCGTTGCGCTGCTCGTTGCGGATTAAGCGCTCCGCGTCGAAGGCACTCGCCGCGTTCCCCAAGGTCGATCGGCTGCGGTTGGTGGAGGCGATCGAGCTGCTCTGCAACAACCCAGCTGCCGTCTCCGCCCTCAAGGGTGAATTCGATTGCGGCGCAGCGAACTGCTGATCCTGGTGGTGCGCATCGGCCATCGCCGAGCGAGCTGAGGAACTGACGCCAGAAACCCTCGGCCTCGCTGTCGCGCACGGCGATGCCGAGCACCTCGGGGTAGCCGAGGGCATCGATGCCGATCGCCACCACCGCAAGGGAGCACAGGAGCATGCTGCGGCCTAGCTGGCTGTGGTCGAGCGGCCGGCCCAGGAACCCTTTCAGAAGTTGCCCACCTTGGTGGTGAACACACGTTGCAGTAGCCGCTGCGGTGGATGGAGCGCTGATCGGGGCAGCGCTCTTGGAGCTGGGCTCCGGTCAGGGCAGAAACTCCACCCTCCAACAAGTCCTAGAAGCCGCGGCCCACGATCTCCCGGATCAGGACGCCAGCGGTGGTGCCCTCCATGAGCTGAGCCAGCTCGGAGGCGCCACTATGGGAGAGGGTTATGGTCTGTGTTTGGTTTGGTGGTATCGCTGAGACCAGGGTCAGAGACCGACCCACCCATTGCCACAGCTGCGATCAGAGGGAGGCGAGCCGTCAGCCGCGGCTACGCCAAGCCTGATCCTCCCGAGTTACACCACACGATAAAACTCCGCTTCGTTGAGATCTAGCATTGCCGGTTGCTACTGCTTAACTTAGTGGCTTCGAGATCAGCCCTTGGAGTCGTTGTGGATGCTTTCTCTGGAAAACCACATCATGATCTTCTAATTGGGCGCTCAGGAACGACGAATTGCTTTCGTTAATTGGCACTTAATTCGTCACGCTTGGCGAGGATCACTTTGGCATGTAAAATTTTAAGGTTGACTTTTGCTCATGGTGGCCTCACGGCGACTTGCACGGCTGATCGCGCCCCTTCCTGATTTTAAGGAGCAGCTTGGCTATAGGCTTTCGGGAGAAAGTAGTAGACATAGAACTTTCCGTGACCGCTACAAGGGTGAGAGATGTTTCATCATTGGCACTGGCCCTTCCTTGAACTCTACTAATCTTGAAGCGCTTTCAGGTGAGTACACTTTTGCAGTTAAGTCATATATATTCTCTGGAATTGAGCACTTCAATCTTTCACCAAGCTTTTTTTGCTGGTCTGATCGAGGCACTTTGATCAAAAGCCTGCCTTATCTACTTCCTTTAATCCCTGAGGGAATGACTTGCTTCTTCCCCTTTGCAGTTCGCGATCAGGTGAATCACTTTCTTGGATCGGGTAGACGAAATATCTTCTTTATCCGTGATATTTATGAGTGGAATGTACATCGTGGTCTCTTCTCTGCAGATCCAACAGACCTGCTGCATTGCAGCGGATCCGTGATCGTCGACTATTGCATTCCCTTGGCAATCTATATGGGCTTCAAGCAGATTTACCTAGTGGGATGTGATCACTCGATTGGCCCTAACGGTGTTCGTCATTTCGATGGCCGGAGAGAGCCTTTGTCTGGAGTAAGTACCCCATGGGATATTATAACGCAGGCGTACCAAGTTGTTGCTGGTTATGCCATAGACCATGGTATTCAAATCTTTAATGCTATAATTGGTGGAGTGTTGGATGTTTTCCCTCGGGTTTCTCTGCAAGACGTTGTTCTCGATTCGGCGGTCTTGCGCTGAGTTCCCGCTCGGTTTGTAGCGGTATCCATTGCTCAGCTTCCATGATTGAGGATTGCTGTCAGAATATTTCCTCTGCCTCTCGCCATCAGTTTTTCTCCACCGAAATGTTGAGTCTTGCCATCAGGTGAGTATTGGCCTCGTTTGTGCCTCTCCTACCGTTCCCCTTGCCGATAGCGCTAATGTTCCTGTGGGGTGCAAACTGAGGTTTAATCAGGTGGAAGCGCGTGGTTGCGGTTTGTCCCTGCCGCTCACTCAACCCGGCACCAACGGATTTGCCTGCCCATTGGGTTTGCCACTTACCTCCCCCGCGAACCTTCCGGCTGCTTGTTCTCTAATCGGGCACTCCGCAGACCTCGCGATGCCCACCCCCGCGAAACCCCTGCCTACTTGAGATGAGCGACGACGTATTAGTGAGGGTGGAGAACGTGAGCAAGCGGTTTTGCCGCAGCCTCAAGCGTTCGCTGTGGTATGGCCTGCAGGACCTGGGCAGCGAGCTGGGTGGACGCCGGCATGGCGGCGGGGGGGGACTGGCGCAGAGCAGTGCGGATGTGGACCTCCGCAAGGACGAGTTCTGGGCGGTGAAGGATGTGAGCTTTGAGCTGCGGCGAGGGGAGTGTCTGGGGTTGATCGGTCACAACGGTGCGGGAAAAACAACGTTACTGAAAATCCTCACCGGTTTGATCAAGCCGGATGCTGGATCCATCACGATTCGGGGTCGGGTGGCGGCGCTGATTGCGCTTGGGGCTGGGTTCAATCCGATCCTCACAGGAAGGGAAAACATATACATCAACGCCTCGGTTCTTGGCTTGGCAAAAAGAGAGATCGATGCCCGAATCGACGAGATTATCGACTTTTCTGAGATCGGCACATTTATCGACTCTCCTGTACAGAACTATTCGTCTGGGATGCAAGTAAGGTTGGGATTTGCCATTGCCAGCTCACTTGAACCTGAGGTTCTCATTCTTGATGAAGTCCTTGCAGTAGGTGACGCTCGTTTCCAGGCTAAGTGTATCAATAGAATCACTGGAATGTTCGAGAGGTGTTGTGTAATATTTGTCTCACATCAAGCCCATATTGTGCAAATGATTTGCAACAGAGCTCTTTGGATGAAAAGCGGTGCCATGGTAGAATCTGGTTTGACTTCAAATATTCTTCAATCTTATTTGGTTTCTAGCGATAACCTCACTGATGCAGCAGCCTCTGGCGTCCACTTGGCGCCAGAGGTGCTCAGTGTTTCTCTGGAGGTAGAAAAGCCTCATTTTGAGCTCGGCGAGTCCCTTTGCACCCGTATGCATGCAAACTTTTCCTGCCCAATCAACTTGGGTAACATGCTCTTTTGCCTCGTGGACAACTCCGGGCGCTATGTTGCTCGTGGCACTTCTGATCTTTCAGGAGAAAACACTGTGACTGGATCTGTTTCAATCCGCCTTTGCCTTCAGAATCTCCGTTTAGCGGTGGGCCCTTACAAAATACAGATTCTTTGCTTCTCACAACAGCCTGCCCGACAATTAATCAATTACACTCATCCCCAACTAGTTCTTAGCAAATCACCTATCGTGTCTGATACAAAGTATCAACCTAATGCTACATACGAATTATTTTCAAAAATCTAAAATAAATCTACATCATGCGAGCTTCAAAGCGGTTTGTTGCGATTGTAAAGCATCATATAAGACTTTCTCTGCAACAACTGTTTATTAACCTGTTCAGACTATTTTGGGATTGGAAAATCCTTCCAGTAAGCACTGATTTTGGGTTCTCCCGAGGAACGCCTGTCGGTCGGTCTTACGTCAACAACTTCGTAGCCGAAAAAGCACAGGCCTTGGGCGGAATAATATTGGAGTTCGGCGAGGCCAGATATAAAGACTATTTTAACTATGTTGATCAATATATGGTAGTAGACGTTGCTCCCGGCCCGAATGTTGATTTTGTCTGTGATATCCACGATGTTTCTACCATGCCTCAACATTTCTTTGATGTTATCGTGTGCACCCAAGTCCTAGAGCACCTTGAGAGGCCGCAAGAAGCTTTGATTGAATTACGAAAACTTCTAAAGCAGGATGGTCGGCTCATTTGTACGGTGCCATTTCTTGCGCACATTCACTATGTTCCTACTGATTATTACAGGTTTAGCATTGATGCTATTACATCTGCCTTGTCTCGTGCGGGTTTCGAGGTGATTGATTCTCGCAACAGCGGTAATGCTCTAGTCACTATCGGGTCCTTATTGGGCTACAGTTCAGAAGACTTTAGTTTTTCGCAAATGGCTGAATCTGACGAGGTTTATCCATTTAATATTCTGACATTCTCACGACCGAACATCGATTCTTCTGTTGAGTCCTAACGCTGGCGCTTAGATCAATCATGAGCCAGATTAACATTGCGTTTGCTCTTTAATAATCATGGATATTGAACCGCGGCTTGCTATGTGGACGAGATTTATTAACGAACATCAGTATTCTCGCATTGCAGAGGTGGGGGTATGGAAGGGGGAGTTCGCGCGCCACTTGCTCTTGTCGTGTTCGTGCATCAATTCATACGCCTTAATCGATAGTTGGCGACATTTGGAGGGTTGGAACAAGCCTTTTAACATAAGTGATGATGAGTTTGAGTGTGTTTATCGACAAGCGATGGATTCTGTGGCCTTTGCCCGGGACAAAGTTCGCTTGTTGCGCGGAACAACCTTGGAAGTTCGCGAAAAGATTGAAGATCAAAGCCTTGATTTTGTCTACATCGATGGTGACCACTCATTGCGTGGAATCGTTATCGATGCTATAAGCATGTGGCCGAAGCTCAGAGAGGGAGGTGTGCTTGCCGGGGACGATTTCACTGATGACGTGTGGCAACACTCGCGGAATTATGAACCATCGCTGGTAAACCCATTTATGCGGTACTTTGCAGATGCAGTTGGAGAAACACTACATGTTCTTCCAGGCGGTCAATTTCTGTTGAAAAAGTCTCGCACAAATAGCGTCGGTGAAGCAACTGATGGCAGTGCGGTCTATGGCCTTCTACCTTTACTTAAAATCGCGAGTGATTATGGCGCAAAGAAGAATCATCAAACAGCTTTAATTGGATTTAAACAAGCCAAGAATCTGGCGAAAGCAGCTGCATGCCGCTTTTCCTCTCGTTATCGGGAATATGAGGCTACAGCTAGGCATCACGAGCGGTTTCCGGAGTGTTTTTTAAAAACGGGCATCGCGTTCATTCATGTTCCGAAGGCTGCGGGTACAAGCATTTCAATGGCGCTATATGGTATTGCGTTAGGGCATCGCTCTCTCGCGAAGTGGCAGGACATGTTCCCGCATTCAATGAGAAAAGTTGAAACAATGGCCGTACTCCGAGATCCAGTGGCAAGGTTCGTTTCCGCCTTTTATTTTCTAAAGGGCGGGGGGATGAATGAATCTGATCGCGCTTTTGCTCTGAAGCACCTTAACGATTTTAATGAACCTTCTGAGCTGGCCTGCGCGCTTGTCGATCCTGGCTTGCAATCTCATGTCTTATCATATTTTCACTTTAAAAAACAGGTTGATTTTCTGAAGGATACGTCGGGTAGAATCGCAATCAATTGCCTTGTCAGACTAGAAGATCTATCCCGTGCCGAGAAATGGGCTTCAAAAAAGGTCGGCCATCAAATCAACTTCGATCAATTGAATCCAGGATCCACGCTTGCCAAGCAATGCGATATAGATAAATATGCCTTGAGTATTCTCATTAAGATCTATCGTGAAGACTTTGAGTTGTACTCCGCCATGGGGTGACCTTTTGAATCCTGGAATGAGATAATCTAGACTAGTGCATTCCAGGCTTAATCTGTCTGAGCAGTACTTAAATCTCTAGTTATTTACACACTTGCGATCTTATTGCTCATTGTTTCTGTGGTCGTTTGGCCGTTGTGATAGGGGCAGTACCCTTTATTCATTTTAAGGGGGCGCGATCGTTGGATTCCGCTAGGTTCCTTCGATTGGGTAGAAATGGCATGGCTGCCGTCGATCCGATCGGTCGTCTACTCCCGTTATATGGCTCGAAGTAAAGAACAACTCATAGGCAGCTGGCTATTAGAAGAGCCCCCTGAATAACTTGGTATTGTGTAGCCTATGAATGCCGGTAGGGTAACTACAAGTAAATGTGGCGAACCCGCCGGTGCCTTTGACCGTCAGCTCACACTCACCGTGGCCGACCTGATGGTGCCCGCTCCCGAACTGGAACCGCTCGAGCCCACCGCACCCCTGCCGGAGGTGATCACCCACCTCACCCAGGGCAGCCCCAGCGGCGGCAGCCTCCAGGGCTGATTCAAAGTCTGTCACAGGCTCTCTTGCCAGGGCTGTCAGCATGGGCTGAGGTCGGCGGAATCGCCCCCTCCTTGTGCTTGAAAGCGCTTCCGCTGCAATCGATCTCGACCTGATCAGCTATCTGAGGTCGATCCCCGATGCGCGGATGCGGCGCGGGGTTCGGTTCCCGGCCTGGTGTCTGCTGTTGGTGGCCGTGCTCGGAATCCTGAGTGGCTGCCAGAGCTTGCGGGATCTGGAGCGCTTTGCCATTCGCCACCACGCCGTGCTCACCGAGGCGCTGGACGTGGAGCTGCGGCGGCCACCATCGGATTCCTCGTTCCGCTACTTCTTCCAGCAGGTGGACGTGGCAGCCCTGTGCGCCGCGATCCGTGACTGGACAATCGCCCAGATCCCTTGTGGCGCAGCGGATCTCGATCAGCTGGTCTGTGACGGTAAAACCCTGAGGGGGTCGATCGAGCCCACCGCCGGCGGGGGCTCAGCGTTCATTGCCCAGGTCACGCTGTATTCGGCCGCCCTCGGTGTGGCCATCAGCCAGGCCTGCTACGCCACCGGAGAAAACCACGAGCGGGCGGTGCTGCGGCAGCTGCTCGGCGAGCTCGATCTTGACGGTGTGCTGATCCAGGCGGATGCGCTCCACACCCAGAAGCCGTTTTTCAACTCCTCCAGGAGCAGGGGGCCGACTTCCTGCTGACAGTGAAAGCCAACCAGAAGACGCTGCACCGTCAGATCCGATCTCCGTTCCAGGGAAAGCGGCACATCCCTTTTGTGGCAACGGATCACGAGGTTGGTCATGGCCGTGACATCAGCTGGACGCTACGCGCCAAAGCGGCCCCAGAGCACATCCGTGAGGCCTGGATCGGCACCAGCTGGATCGTGGAAGTCACGGCCAGCGGCACCCGTGACGACAAGCCGTTTCAAGCCACCCACCTGTTTCTCACCAGCCTGCGCACCGCGCCAGAAGCCCTGCTGCAACTGGTGCGGGACCGCTGGAGCATCGAGGGCTGGCACTGGATCCGTGACACCCAGCTCCATGAGGATGCCCACCGCTACCGGGGCAATGGCGCCGGCGTGATGGCCACGCTGCGAACCGCCGCCATGAACCTGTTGCGCCTGGCTGGGTTCCGGTCGATCCGGGCTGGCTTACAGATGGTGATGCACGACATCACGATGCTGCTGGAAATGGCGCGGCGGCAACCCCAGCCCGATGCTTGCTGAGACTTTGAATCGGCCCTGGGTTGCGAGGGCTTGAGAAGGTGAACGGGGAGTGGGCACTGATGGCCACCACCCACAACATCCTCAAGCTGTTAAGGGCAACGATGCTGGCGGCCTGAGGGCCTGGTTCAGACCGCCACGGCTGCGGTCGGGTAAGTCCGACTTCAACGGAGCTCAATCACTGCCGCCGAAGCACGGTGCAACATGCGACACGCTTCTAGGCCCGATCCAGCAGATCAGAAAAGGGCTTGTCCGGCGCTGGGTTGAATATCCCTGTCCGACCATGCTGAGCCAGAGCCTGCCCTGGATCTTCACCATGCATTCCGACGACCCGATTACTGGTGCGTCGCCGAAGGCCTCACATCGGAAACCCAAGTAGCCAGCAGCGTCTGCCTCTCCCAGTTCTTTGCCCAGCTGCTGCGCCAGCGCCTGCCCGCCAGCAGCCCGCAGGTGATCCCTTACGGCATCACGCTGCCAACGGCCCAGGCCAGCTTCTCGGATCAACCGTTCCGCGTGGTGTATAGCGGCCGCATGGTGGAGCGCCAGAAGTGCATCCATCAGGTGGTGCACACCCTCATCCACGCCTGCAGGGTCTCTAGGCAGATTGAAGTCCACCTGATCGGCTACGGTCCAGACTGAGCAACCTGCGAGCAGCTTGTTCATCAGGGCGGCCTCGCCAACCGAATCCACTTCCACGGTCGCGTTCCCCCCGAGCAGGTGCAGCCGCTGCTTCAACCGAGCCAGGCGATTTTGTTGATTTCTGGCTGTGAAGGCTTGCCTGTGGCCCTGCTGGAAGCGATGACTGCTGGGGTGGTGCAGTTGGTGCGGGCGATTGAGAGCGTTAAGCCGGAGCTGGTGCACCATGAGCAGACAGGGTTGCTGGTGGGAAATGATCCAGCTGAGGCGGCTGCTGCGCTGGCGGGACAGAGCCGTGACCCAGACCTTCGGCAGCGCTGCTCCATCCAGTCACGCGCACTGGTCGAGGCGGACTATGGCGCAAACCAGTGCTTTGGGCGGTGGCTTGGAGTGATGGAGAAACAGCGGGGCCATGCACGCATGCCTTTCCCGATCCGCACCGCTGATCTACAGCGGCTGCTTCCTTTGGCCGATCCAAGCTTTCAGAGCTAATACCCCACACAGGCATCCCGCTGGAGCCGGCTGCATCCGCTGCGGTTGCTGGGGCGGCGGGGCGTGGACCGAATCACGAAGGCATCATGAGGTCAGCTGGCAGGGAGTGAATTTCCATCACTGAGCTTGCGGGTGCTCTCGAATCAAACCTATGAGGGCTTGCGGCATCTGGCCATCCGCAATCACCGCGGCATGCAAGAACAGGTTCGCCTTCTGATTGAGCGGGAGGTGCGCTACGCCCAGGTGGGCGCTGTGGACCGCGCCCGCCACTGGTGCTATCTGCTGGCCGGGCGCCATTTCCCCGAAATTCCTGCCGACATTCAGGCCGACCGCAGCCGCCATCCTGCCCGTGGCGCCCATGCTCCTTGATGAAGCCTCAGGTGGCCCAAACCCCAGCCACCCACCATGAAGGAGTAACAGGCCGCTTGAAATGGCACCGGAACTTCGTTTTGGCTCCGGTAATGGCGGTTGTCCGGCTATTTCTGCAGCCTCCGGCCCAGAATTGTTTCCTGTTCGACCCGCGCGGTACAGGAGAATCCACCTGGCCAGGCCGGAGCAGCTGGGGCAGCGGATCGATGCCGATCCAGCCGTTCACACCAGCCCGTGCAGGAGCGGCCGGGTCTTTGCCTCGTGCTCACGGGCTCCAGCGCAGCTTGCGCGCGCTGGGTTGGCGCTTGGTTTCGCCGTCCATGCCACCGCTCATGGCGTCTGAGCTCGGCCCACCCTTTAATCTGGGGCAGGCCCAGGCGATTGGCCTGGTGCCCCTGATCTGGCAGGCCATCAACCAGATGAGTCGAGGGCATCCACCTGCGGCGGGGTAGCGCCCCTCCGAGTGGGTGGCTCCTGCGCTTGCTCATGCCAATGGGGCGCAATATCCAGAGCGCCAAGCCAGGTCTGTCCGAGGGCGGGCGGCGCTGTCCCGCAGGTTGACGATCGACAAGGGGCAATCCTTAGACCTCTCAAAGCCGTATCTACCGAGCAGCGTTGATTCTCTGGCTATGTCCATCCGCACCCTGCCCACCACTACCGTCGGGGAGCCGAAACCCAATGCCCAACGCAATTTCACTGACTCAGACAGCCACAAACTCAAAGGTGAGGACGGCTGGATGCTGGGCTACAACTGCAAGATCGCGGTCGATGTTGGCCACCAGACCACCGTGGTGGTTGGGGTCAGCGACGAGGCCTCTATCCAGCACTATCGCTTCCTGTTTGCGGGGCCCTAGAAAGTGTCTGATATTATTGGATTCAGATGACCATCAACGCAACACCGGCAAGCTGTACGGGGCCGCCATTCCAGCAACTTTAGGGCGAGAGTACCGCTCGGCTCGGCCCAGACCCGATACTGAGAACAGCGCTCAGAATTCCAACAAGGAATGGGGAGAATGTTCCGTCTTCAGAAATGTGCTATAAACTCCTAGGCTGGAATTTCAGCATCCGTTAACCCTTACCGAATTCCGTTCGTCACATCTTGTTATTCAGAATATGGCCGCTCTTAAAGTTGCATTGATCACCGGCATCACGGGCCAGGACGGCAGCTACCTGGCCGAACTGCTGCTGGAGAAGGGCTACAGCGTGCATGGCATCAAGCGGCGGGCGAGCAGCT
>Ga0208091_1000153_pt1 | contig 15943 bp, 20 predicted proteins | sample LakMenEpi26Oct12_FD_150736 | JGI IMG/M metagenome (GOLD analysis project Ga0208091, IMG submission 150736) | Freshwater microbial communities from Lake Mendota, WI - 26OCT2012 deep hole epilimnion (SPAdes) | ecosystem: Environmental > Aquatic > Freshwater > Lake > Epilimnion/Euphotic zone ...
AGCACCCGCCGATGGTGCGCCTGTAACATTATTTGTCACGACGTAACCCTTACGTAGAACGGTTACTTTGCCGCCCTTCTGAACTTCATCCTTGTGCTGATTAAGATGAGTTCTTGTTAGATCCTTGTTAACTACATCGTTAAGAAGAATGCCAACTGGAACACCAGTTGTAGCATACTTAACAAGGTTAACACCTTGATCCATAGCAGCGCCAGAACCAGCAGTATCATATACAACTACCCCACCGCGAGTTGCGGTGCCAGCATTGTAAAAGAAGCTAATGTCTGTCTGAAGTTCATATCTATCTGATTTTAGAGCCATATTTATTTCTCCTTATATCACTTACGAAGTACGTTGTTTTCAAGCCACTCTGCTACACTAGCTCTTGTGGCTAATAGTTCGTCTACATCATCAGAAGCATCGACTAGAGTGGCTTCAGTTGTTGAAACGCCTTCTAAAAGTTCTGCAACTTTTTCTTCAGCGACAGTTTCTTCTTCTGAAGTTTGTTCTGCCTTTGGCTTTTCTTCTTTCTTCATCATCTTCTCTTTGTCTTCTGACCACTTAGCCATTTTCTTTTTCATGGCTGTGATAACTGCGTCAAAAGTTTCGTCATCGAGAGAATCATAAGTAGCTAGTGATTCTTCTACTTCAGAATCATCAAAGCCAGCATCTAAAAGACTAGCCTTTCTCATAGCCATCTTTTCCTTTTTCTTCATCATGTACATTTCTTGATCCTTCTTCTTCATTTCTTCATCCTTCATAGCAAGTGTTGCTTGAAGTTCAGAAACTGTAGCTTCTAATGTACTAATTGAAGTGTTTAAAGTTGTTATAGCTTGATCTTTTTCAGCCACTGTTGCCTCTAGCTTCGAAATAGAATCACTTTGCTCTTTCGATGTGAGTTCTTCTATTTGTGCGCGAAGAGTCTTATTTTCTTCTTTAGTAGATGCTAGCTCACTACGCATGTCAGCAAGCTGCTTCTCTAAAAGATTTGAATCTGACATAATATCATCTCCTATTTGAAAATTAGTAATATCACTAACGTTTTTTTCAGTCGAGAAAGCCCTGCTTGCATCGAGAATAATACTTCTTGGATTAGCCGGTTTGGAAACCAAACCTTTTCCAGAAAATGAAATTTCTCTTAAAGATCTACCAATTTTATAGCCTTCATACTCTCCTGTGCCGCCATATGCTCTTAGGTGTTTTGTTAAAAATGCAGAACCTTCGTTTCTCTCTAATAACTTAGAATTGCCACTATTATCTATTAACGCATAATCAAAACCAGAAAATAAACATTCCATTGAGACAAACCACTTTCCTTCTTCTATTTCAGAAATGATTTTTTCCATTCTGTCTCTGTTTTCTGGATTAGTCCAACTGTTATATATAACAGCCTCTGTGATTATATCAAACTCATTTGGTTTAACATCATCAGAAATTGGATTGCCGTTTTTGTCTACTACATAACTCCCGGTGATATGCCCTATGATATCATTTTCGTTGTGCATAAAATTAAATTGTTTGTCTTCTGGAGTATTTCTTGCCGCCCAAGTTTCTTCAGAAGAAAACACATCGTCATTTTTGTTCCATCCGGTTGATACTAATATTGATTTAATGTAGTATAAGTCTATTTGTTTTGGATTAGCACTTTCTGCTTTAATCTTTTCTATGGCTAACGAAGAATTTAAATGACTATTTTCACATAATACTGCTGGCATACAATAAGCTATACTGGCTCTTGCTTGTACAAGATCAGCTATGCCATCACGTATTTCTTGTTTAAATATTTTCATTTGTGCCTCTCTTCAACATTATACACAAAATAGCAAAAAAGTTATGTATTATCCAATTTTTGACTCTATGTAGGCACCTATGACATATTTCCTAAAAGAATCTACATCCATTTCATTGACATCAATGTTGTTTTCTTTTAATTTCAACATTATTTCTTTTGGTGCTTTAACATTAGCTTTTAATAGAGAAATAATAGTACTATTTTCTACGTTGTCATAAGCTTCTAAGTTGCTAAATATATCTAACTTCATCATTTCTAATTCTTGAAATTCTGCTTTAGTTAATTGCCTTAAATTCTTTTTTTGCTTAGTACCTAAATAAGCTTTAGTTATTAATTCAGAAACTTGATTCCAAGTTTTATCTGACCAAACTAAAATTTCAGCAACTCCGGGTTTTGACCTAGGTTGTTCAACCCTTTGTTTTCTAACCGTTTCATCTTGCTTTAGTGGAGGTCTTCCGTTTGGCTTAACTTCTGGTGGCTGACTTGTATTTTCCTTTTGTTTTTGCATTTTCATATTAAATTGATTTTGCTTGTCTATTTTCTCAAGATCGTTTTTATGATTTGCGTTATGAAATGGGCTAGCCTTTGGTGGCCCAGCGGTTTCTCTTTTTTCTAACTCTCTTTTTAGTCTAATATTCTCTATTTGTGGTATCTCCTTAAATCTTTCTAGCAATGTCTCATGACTAATTATATCACGATCTGCCAGTTGAATTAATAGATTCTTTTGTGCAGCTTCATCAGATAACGTCATTTGATCAAATAATATGTGGGCTTTATGTCTAAATCCCATAGCCTGTCTAACTATCTCAACTTCTTTTTCCCAAAATCGGACTAGTTGATCTCTACCATATTGTAGTCTTTCAAGTAATGTTTTTAGAGAAATGAAGTTATTAGTAAAACCGCCACCATTATTAGCCATACCCGTTAGTGTTGGTGGAACGCCTAATCCAGCATATATACTGTTAAGAACAGATGTATATTTTTCAGAACCTAAGAACTTATATACTTCACTGTTAGATTCTTTAAATTGTAATTCTGGACCCCAAACCAACTCCATTGTGCCTCCACCAACATTGCTAGCTAAAATATCTCTTAATTTATTAATAGCAGCCTTATTTGGTAAAATCTTATGTTCTAAATTGCCAAGTGTCCACAATCTAATATTTGATATAGCTCCATCTAATGCCGACAAGTCTGCCAATCTCATTTTTTCAAGCATTACTATATCGTCTAGAATGGCATAAATCATTGGGTTAGCCCACTGTTTCCAATCATCTTTCTTATAATAGAAAACGCTTAATCTTTCGGGATCTAGCGGAATATCTTTTTCTCCACGTAATAAACTCTGTTTTATTGATGGTGGTAGTGTTTCTAAAACGTGATTTGGAATATCTCCAGCTTGAAATTTATCAAAAAAAGAATTGGTTGTAATAGTAAAGTTATTCAATCCCATAAATAGTGACAAATTACCATCTTTAGATTTAACCGTAAGAGGATTGAAGAAATTATATCTCCAAGGTATTTCGTTAGATTTAGCATTTGGAACCTCAACTCTGATGTCACTAGCCAAAGATTTCATATAAGTATTTAGTTGTGGTGTAATTTTGGCATAACTTCTGTATATAATCACATTGCCACATCTATAGAGATTATTTAAAAATCTCTCTGATCTTTCTTTGCCATTAACATTTCTAAACCACTGTTGATAGAATTTCTCAACACTTTTATCTCTATGAACAATTTGTATACCTTGACTGCCAAAATCGCCCATTAGATCAATTATATTCCGAATAATTCCAACCTTATCATATGCATCCATGCACATTTTAATGATTTTTCTCTGTTGGCTTGGTACTGCCTCATCTGGCCTAAATGCGTAGTAATCTCTAGATGTAAATCCGGGTTTAACAGACCTATTTGGCTCAATATCTATAAAATGTCGATAATGATTTCCTTGAGTTTTATTTAATGAGGCATACGAGTCAACATTATCTGACAATTGTGACATAGCATTAGTTTTGCTGCTAAAATCTTCATCTCTCCATGTTATCATTTCTTCATTATTCATGTTAAACCTTTTAATTGGATTGACAATGTGATTGATATAGATTAATACACATCTTTCATATAATCTGAGAACCAGCTTGGTCCAGTATACATTTTGTCGTCATTTTTATTAGAATGACCACCAGTGGCAAATCCTCCATAGAATTTGTACTCTTCTTGTGTTGGTGTTCTTTGTTTTAGTCTAGACGCCATATTAGCCATTAATAAAGCAGAATATCTATCTTTTCTCATTTTACTTTTTCTACCAGTACCAACTATTACTTCTGGCGTATCCCACCTATCTCTGCCATTTAATGTCTGCGTCATTTGTATCATAGATAATTCGTCTTTTAATTCTTCTATTTCAAGGACACATTCTTCTAAAGTATCAAACATTCGGTTTTTTATATCGTCTTCGTGGTGTGACAGATCTATACTCAACGTATCAAAAAATGGAAATAATAGTACTTTGTCTTCAAAGTCTTTTCTCATTCCATGATTTGCTTCTGCTAACCATTCATGTTTAGCAAATTGACACATTTCTAATATGTGTAAACCTCTTTCTCCGTCAGTATCTTTTGGTTTTTCGTCATCTATCACGGGCCATATTGCAATTTCACCATCTCTTAACTTATCCTTATCATGTAGAGACTCCATAACAGCAACTCCACCACCCTGCGCATCCATTGCTATGTGTACACATGGAAATAATTTCATTAAATCTCTAATTTTTCTAGCACAATAGGCATAAAAATCTGTTTCACTTACATATCCCTTTTTAACCTTTTCTTTGTGTTCTGTTCTAGTTGTTGTCCAACAGTGTACAATTCTTCTATGATCATTATTTAATTCAATAACGACAATGCTAAAGTTATCTACTTCAGAAGCCGGGTCTACGCCAAATACATATGTTTTATTTACATCACCAATTAATGAAGCTTCAAAATGTATTTCATTTCCAGCACTATCTTGAATTTGATTATCTGTAGACACAACACATGATTCTATTAAAGATCTCTTAAAGAATCCTTGACTATCTCTCGTAAAACAAGCCCCATATTCCATTTGATAAATGCCCGTATGCACTGTTGCTTTTGATCTTGCAACTTGATCTGCGTCCATGAAGCCTTTTGGTAGTAGTTCATATGGCATTCTAATAATAGAATATTGTGTCCAATCAAAGTTTTCTGGCGGATCTTCACTAAAAATTTCTCTTAGTTTTATGATATCTCCTCGACTTTTGATTATAGATTTCCACTTTTTCCAGTAAGCTGCAAAATGATTAAAATCATAATAAGCTGTACCAGATAAAACAATTTGATTATCTTTTTGTTCTATAACATCTGATTGAGCAAGCTCTATACCTAATTCTTTAGCTTTTTTTCTTGCAGCATACTTCTTTACATTTTCTACTGGATCTGCGCTGACTGCTGCGAAACCAGCGACTACGTTCTCAAAAATTTCTCTTGGTATTGAAGCAAACTCATCAGCAATAATATCATTTGCTCTTTGTCCTCTAATTTTTTGACCATCTCCTAGCGGCAAACATGTTATAGTACTTTCATTAAGTCTTAAAGTACATCTATCCGTATCTCTTCTTGGTCCACTATCTCCATCACAAATATCTCGTAACATTGGTGAGTTGCGCCATATGGTTTCCATATATTCAAATAATACTTTAGACTGCCTAAATGCTGCACCAACAATAACAACTTTTCTCTTTGGTAAAATTAAAGCTCTAAGAATTGAATACAAAGATAACATAAATGATTTACCAAAACCTCGACTAGCAATTAACATTGGAAATTTTCTATTCCAAATTTCGTTTAAGAACAAAGCTTGAGAAGGTAATAGTTGAATATTTAATATGTGGCTAGTCAAGAATGATAAATATTCTGGTCGAGTCATTAACCAAGCAAGCCTAAGATTAAAATCTTCATGTGCTGGATTAGCTATAGACATTGGATTGAAAAAATCCGTATCTATATTCTCTAATCCCAGCCACGCTTCTTCAATATTTTTTAATTTAGTGGTCATTCTTTGATATGCCAGTGATCTAATATTGCATCAGCAAAACCATAATACACGGCTTCTTCTGCGTTTAGATACCAATCTCCATTTTTAAATTTTCTTATCAAAAATTGCTTAACTTGTTTTTCACTTGGTTTCTTTCCAAACTTCTCATAGAAAAACTTACCGTCAACACATCTTTTTGCATAAACATTAAACATCACATCACAAATTCGTTTTTCATAATCGGCTTGACTCATTGCGCTTAAATAATCTGTATTAATATCGGTAGATCCATAGTGACACATAAAGTGAGCATTTGGAGTCATGTATCTATAATCCGCAGCTTGAAGAAAAATGCTACTCATAGATTCAGCTTGACCATAAACAATCATAGTAATATAAGATCTACACATTTGTATAGCATCATAAATAGCCATGCCGTCTGTCCATACTCCTCCAATACTATGAGAGTGTATTGTAATATTGGCATTATTTCTTATATCTAAGGCTCTTAAATTTTTGATAAACGTATTAGACATTCTATATTCAACGCCGGGATTTTCGTTATCTTCGCTATTGTAGTGATTATGTAAAAATATTTCCCTAGTATTGATGTTGGCACCATAGTCGTGGAAATCTTTCAGTAATTCTGGTTCTGCCATCATTTTTTCCTCCCTATAGTGTACATTTCATTAATTCTTTTAAAGATACTACTAACAGCTAAAAATGCATTTCTCCTGTCTCCACAAAATAAAACATGCACATCGTTATACAGTTCAAACTCTATTAAACATTTAAGCATATATTTACCAGTAATTTTTAAAGCAGACTTATTTCGCACCGGTATTCGCGTGTGTTGAGGAAAGTTAATTAAATCTTGTAAAGAAAATTCCAGTATTAAATACTTGTGAGGAAAAACTTTCATCCTTTCAATTTCATTTAAGAATGTATATTTCTTTTGTCCTAGATTAATAGCAAGTTCTTCAACACAGCCCTTTCTTTCTATACAGATTTTATCTTCCAAGCCTTGTATGGAATAATCTCCAGTGTCTAATTTCTGTTCTATCATGCCTGCGCATGTGTTGAAATTATTAAATTCATACCCTTCTTTTTCTCGGGTATCTCTAATAACAAAAAATTTAGGTGCGTTTGGTTGCATTATGAATTATTTCTGTAAATACTACTTCGTAGTGGTTTTCTTTACCAGTTATTGATTCATGGCACTCTTTACAAAGCGTAATGCCATTTAATGGATCATATCTTAATGATGCTGCTTTTGACCAAGGTTTAATATGATGTACATTTAATTTCTTTCTAGAGTTACAGTTTGGCATTTGACACTTGTATTTGTCTCTTTTTAATACTGACTTTCTAAACTCACTATAATCTTTATCATTATAGTTTCTCTTCTTCATAATAATATTACCTTATATATTCTCATATGCCTATGTATTTTACGACACATAATTCGACTTTCTATAGAATTATCTTTTTCTACAATAGTATGAAGTAATCTTTGTGTAAATGTATAGCAAGCATCATCTGGATTATCTGCCTCAAGGAATACTAAAAAAAATGGAAAAGAATATTCTTTGATTAAGTTATCTTTTATTTGCATATATATACTAGATAAATCCACACTAAGTTTAAAGTTTTGCATCTATCATCATTTTAACCAAATCTTCAAGACTGTATTCTGCTTTCCAGCCTAATTTTTCTTGTGCTTTTGTACAATCCCCTCTTAGGAAATCTACTTCTGAAGGTCTATAAAATTGTGGATCTATGACAATTAGTTGTCTCCATTCTGTTAATCCAACATAATTAAAAGCAATATCTAAAAATTCAGCAACTGTGTGAGTCTTTCCAGTGCAAATAACATAATCGTCTGGATAATCCTGCTGTAGCATTAACCACATAGCCTCTACATACTCTCCAGCATATCCCCAATCACGAAATGCTTCTAAATTTCCTAGTCTTAGTTTTGGAAAAATCTGTCCATTAATAATGATATTATCTTCATCAAACTTAATTTCTCCGTTATACTTAACATGTTTAGTCCATCTCACATAATTTGCAATCCAATTTATGATTTTTTGGGTAACAAAGTTGTCGCCCCTTCTTGGACTTTCGTGATTAAATAATATGCCAGAACTAGCATGTAAATTATGAGCATTGCGAAACAAACGCACGAAATGATGAGCGGCACACTTAGCAATTGCGTATGGGGAATTGGGCATAAATTTTGTGTCTTCATCTTGATATTTTTCTCCACAGGCGTTTGTATCGTAAGAACTTCCAAACATTTCGCTAGATGAAGCTTGATAAAATCTAGTGTTATATAGCCCAAGATCAACTATTGCTTGTAGAATAGTTAGACATCCTTTTCCAGTAATATCCCAAGTGAGTGCTGGTTGTGAAAAAGATGTGCCAACGTGAGACTGTGCAGCTAAGTTATAGATTTCATCTACATGATCGTTCCAAGAAAGAATATTGTATATATTGCTTGCATCTGTAATATCGCCTTCTATCAATCTGAAATTATCTGCATCTAATAAGTGTTTTATTCTTTGTGTGTTGTCTGTACTACACCTTCGTGAAACTCCAATGACTTCATAACCCTTACTCATTAGTAGGTCCGCTAGATAGCTTCCATCTTGTCCGGTAATTCCAAAAACGATAGCTTTCATATATTCTCCTTATATTCTTCATATAAAAAATTCCTAGCCAACACATCTTCTTCATCATTAAGATCTAGATATTCTAAATGCTCTTCAAACTTTCTGTATGTTCCAGTGTCTGCTCTTCCTCTATTACACTTGATAAATAATTCTTCTTTTGTTTTTGATAGATAATGATTTAATTGTGCTATGGACCAATCAACTGGAGTATTAAATGGACCTGTTCTTGGTTCTTTATTTAAGTTGTGCCAAGTAGTACCTAAATTATGTATATGAACCATATGATTAGTTGGAAGTTTAACAATAGATTTAATATGATTATTGTGAGCATATGTTGATTTTCCTTTATGGGTAAATCTTTTTAATACGCTATATTCTCCATTTACAACTGATTTGTGTCCACTGTCTCCAAATAGCGCCCAGTTAATACCTATAGCAGCATAATCATTATAATCCTGTAAAAAACTTTTCACATGGTTGTGTTTCTTTAATACCAAAAATTCATCTACATCAAAAAAAGCAGCCCAATTATATCCGTTAGATTTAGTTTTAACAAAATCGTTATAAGCCTCAAGCTGTTTAGCAAATCCGTTATACTCATATATAGATACTTTTTTATTGTCGGTGCTATATTTCCAATCATTAGCATAAACAAACACATGATCAAATTCAAGTTTGATATGATAATCTATCCACTCTTTTATGTAGTGGTCTTCATTTTTAGCTATACAAACAAGAGCTGTTTTCATTTTTGTAATATGCCTATATATATACCATTCCAAAAACCGTCTAGGCATCCATTTTTGTTAGTTAATATAGTACGTGAATCTATTACTTTTAGGTTACATTTTTTTATTCCAGACTCTGTTCCTTCTTGGACTTCTACCCAATTAAAATCATCACATATATACATAAAAGTTTCGTCCATACATTCATAGTAGTATGTTAAAGCCTGTTCTTGATCTTGCTTAGTATGCCCACCGTCATAAAAATAAATATTAAAGCTGTTTTTTAACAGGCTTTTGTCAAACTTAAAGCAGTCACAATTAAAAAAGGAATAGTTTGTTTTTATATCGGACATATTAGAACTAAAGATATCAAAATTACCACTAAATTGAGAAAAGTCGTCTATAGCTATTGCGTATTCTGGATTATTGTTACATAGTGCTGAATAAAAAGTTGATCCATGCCATACGCCTATTTCTAAATATTTAGCGCCCCTAAACGACACAGCTTTATTTAATAATCTACGAACTTTAGAACTAGACATGCCACGCATTGACAAAGCTTTACCATCTAACATAGCGCTATCATCGTTTGCAAAATTCAGTAGTGTATCTATGTTATACATATTAATCCTTTACAGTATCTGGAGATAATAATGGCTGATCAATAGTTCCATCTTCATATTTATGGAAAGAACTTAATCGCTCTTCTTCTTTTTTCATTGCCACCCTCATCTTTTCCATTTCTATTCCGTATTTTTTCATTAAGTCTGGGCTTTGCAATAAATTAGCAACCCAGCTTGTAAAACTCTGTTTAGAGTCTTCTAACCTCTTTATGCGCTGTTCTCTTGTTCCCTTCATCTCCCTTAATATGGCCGCTTTCTTTGTCTGTAACTCCCTATAATCTCTATTCAAACTTTCTTGCGAAGCCCTTAGAGAGGCCACCTGTCTTTCTAAGTTAATAATATAATCCATATCTTGTTGATCTTTGTCTTTACTGCGTTCGTCGCGCACCATTTTTTCATAGGTACTAATTTGTTCTATATTATCCTTATTGCCCTTCAAGCATCTATTCATAAGAATCTCTAATTTAATAACGTCGATTACTTGTAATTCTTCGGTGGGGAATACATCGTCCTTAAACTGTGAAATTATGCGCGACCAGTGATACTTAAATAGGTCGAGTTCCTCTTCAGTAAATTGTTCTTTTAGATCTAGCCAATATGGGCGATCTTCAAGTGAGAAGGCCGCAAACTCTTCTCCGGTTAAACCAACCTTAAATTTTCGTTTTATGAAATAGTCTACAGACTCAACGTCTCTATCTAATTGTTTGGCTATATCTTCTACGGTCAAACTGTTTACAAGTCTGCCAATAATGCGTTCTTCCTCTTTAGAGATTCTACCCTTTTTCATTTATGATATCCTTAATTTTTTTGATTAGGGCTTCACGTTTAGTACTAACTAAATTCATGCCGTTGATTAATTTCAAGAAGTCTTCTCTCATGGAAATTGGTAAATGCGCCTCCACCAATTGCATTAGTTGCTTTTGATCTATCTCCTCTATGTCCATCTCATAATATTGTGAGTTGCAATTTGTGTCATGAAAAAAACTTATAGGAGATAAGACTTTCTTTTTCTCTAAATCTTTAGCGTTTCCAAAATTATCCCTAACAAAATTCTTCAGTCGATTAGAAAGATTAACGGATAGAAAATTCTCAAGGGGCCGACAATTGTCATAGCGGTTTAGGGCGTCAACACATATAATAAACGCCTCTTGTTTTATATCATCTACCTCGTATCCATTAAATGTATACCTTGGGGCGATTCTATTAATCACCGTTTGTATTATATGCATTGTTTCTTGCTCTGTCATATTCTTTGGTATTTTCATTTTAGATTCACCCACTCAGACCCGTTGTAGTATTTCAATACATTATCTGTTATGTCAAATACAACATCTCCAGCATCTGGTTTGCTTGGCTTTTCTGTAGAAGCAAAGGTGAGTTTATTTAATTCAAGCGTCTTGGTATATAACTTAGAGGTCTTTAGTATCAACTGATTTTTAAAGTCCTTGAGTGTTTTTACCACACCCTTTGTAAAACTTTCTAAGGAAAATAAACTATCAAGAGATATATTTTCAATTCCATCATTTAGTCTACCGATAACGGAATTTGTTGAGGTGCGCAGCGCGGTTGGTCCGTTACTAGAGGTGTATGGTATGGTATTTTCTTCTATAAATAGTTGTAGAGCATTAGATACTCTATAAACATATATGTGTATGTATTCATCTAGACCTTGGGCGCGTACATTATAGAAGTGTGGGTTGGGGGTTGCGTCGTTGCCATGTTGATGAAACAGACAATACAATCTATTAATATACTGCTTTCCTTCTAATATTTCAAACTCTGCTAGTCCAACTTCTGAGATTAATAAATCAGACTTATTATAGTGCAATAATTCGTAGTAAAAAGTATATCCTTCTCCAATATTGGATAGAAAACTATTACACTCACAAGTATAGTGTGGGTTTACTTGTTGGTACTTTTGTATATTATTGCAGGCTTGATCACAACCAGTTAATAATAATCTAGGATACAGGGTGGGATCTGTAATAAGATTACATGCTTCCACTACTGTCTTGTGTGTCGTCTTTAGTGGTTTCTGTAGAATCATCTTGTTCCTTTCCTAATACTTCTTCCATTGGTCTATCTTCTTTAACGAGATCGCGTAAAGCTGACTCGCTGGCTTTAACAGAAGCCTTACAATGCAATTGACAATGTAATTTAATTGGATTATTTTGATTGTTCATATGTTTCTCCTTGACTTATTATACACAAAGGTGCGAATAAATGCATTTAGGTTGGGTGCGATGCTAATGGATCGGGTAATACATAAATATTTATATTGGTTATTGTGAATGAACCACCCCGCGTTTTTTGGCAGTTTGGCACGGTATTTGCACAGAAGATAAAACCCCCCTACCTAGCGGGTGTAGCAAAATGCTGTAGCAAAACGCTACACACTGTAGCAAAATGCCACACCGGTAAGAACCGAGTCTCATGTTGAGAATCGCGTAAGTCCATATGCCACAAGCACTTAGGTAAAAAGAAAAATAATTTTGTCTTTGGCACGATATGTGCATATATATAGGACAACAAAGAAAGAGAGAGTGAAAGATGAATAGAAAGTTTCGCAGTGCTGCTTCTAACCTCCGAGCCTATCGGGCTTCCCGTACTTCCTCATACCGTCCATACGGTTCGGATGATGGATACGATTACCATAGGGACAACCGTGATGGATCGGTTGACGATTACGTTGCATTCGTTGCAGAATGGAGAAAGAAGAAAGAAGAAGAAAAATCCAAGACCCCCTAAGAGTGAGGGTTGCGGCGGCAGAAAAGTTTGGTAGGATCGTAGAAAAGAAAGAGAGAAAAAGATGAAGCGTTGGACTCAAGACTATCGGTATATCGTTTGGACGGTGACCGAGGGTACGCATGATCGGTATGATCTGTACGTTGCTGGTGTGCTGAAGTACACTAATCTTCCGTTTGAACAGTTCTATCCGATTTACAAAGTAGAATCCGCCAAGGTATCCTGAGAAAGAAAGAAAAAGAAAATGGAAAAGTTCCCTATTGTCGAACAGTACAAGCGTACAGTGCGTGGTATCTTCTACGGTATTGCAATCCCTTGCGATAAGCGTACCGCTGATGGTAGTACGATTCGCAGCGAGAAGGTATTGAAGTTCAATCGTTCCGCTCTGCGAAAGATTGGCAAGCGTAAGGTCGAGAAGGTCGATCCTCGCGTTGTTGGTACTGTAGATCATATGCGGTTTCCCGTTGGCAAGCCCGGTTCCCCCGAAAGGGTGGCCGCTCTGGCAAAGCAGTATGCTAGCCTGAGTGAAGATGAGATGTCGCCCTTTATTGGAGATGAGTGAGAACATGACCATTCAAGTACAAAATACGCTCCGTCGCCTTGTTGCTCATCATGGTTATTCGGCTACATTTGTACAGCATATGGGAGAGGGTATATGTATGTACAGTATCGGAGGTATCATGTACCGCATAAGGGGGGATGGTACGATTCTCTAAGAACTCGACGCAAACCCTTGTGGCGTAAGGACTTACGGCAAGGGCGGCGGGCCGGATTCGTCGTAAACCCTTATGCCATAAGGACTTATGTCTCATCTAATGTAGACCGCTAGACGCACCCCACATAGTGGTGTAGCAAAATGCTGTGCAAAATGCAACGGTGTGTGGCAAAATGCTACAGTGCCACGAATCGCGTCTCAAATTGAGAAAATCGTAAACCCTTGAAAATACTAGACTTACGATCCCAAAAATATTTTTCAGACTTTGGCACGGGAAGTGCATTATATAGAGACATAAGAAAGAGAGTGAAAGATGGAAAAGATGGTTGTGATTTACGTTTCCGATTGTTGTGGTTGTGAGAGTAATATGGATTATGAAGTGTGTTCTAGTTGTGGTGAACACTGTGAGATCATAAAGGAAGAATATTCCGTTTGATCCCTCACCTTGGGGGTTGCGGCGGCGGAAACGTTTGGTAAGATTGAAGAAAAGGATTAGAAATGACTGACAGCAAAAAGCAAGTTTTAGATTTTATTAGCAAGATGGAAACGAATATACTTGGAAGATGGATGGTAAACATGCAGAAAATTTCCAGTAATGTTTCCGTTCATGCTAGAGAGTTTCCTAACATGTGCGTTAGTTTAGCCGCTAGTGAGTTGCTTCGACGTTATCGTGAGAATAGAAATGACCGCTAAAACTAAAAGTGGAACCGCTGTAACCGTCAACACTTTCGATGTTATCATTGAAGATGGTAAGCCGGTTATTATGTTCTTTGTAAAAGATGAAAATGGTCAGTATGGTATCTTCAATCAAAACGAACTGCATGAATTCAAGGAGTGATAATGCAAGATAATATCATTTTTCTAATCGGATGTTTTATTGTCGCCGGTCTTATGTGCGAGGTAGTGTGGAGCGTGTTTCTATATGTCGTCTCCCGCTTGGAATATTATTTTTACCACCGATACCTTGACAAGGTTTCTAAGTCTGGTACAATCGAGGAATGATAGCACTAATGACAGCGTTTCATGCGTTTATCGTTTTGACCGCGTGTGCGATTGGTATTTTCTCCCTATTTAGTGAAGAAGTATGAATCACGAAACTAAACTTGTTATGATGTGGATTGACAATAGCGAAGCAATGCATTATTTCTGGCGTAATCGTGCGTATTGTACATATCTAAAAGCAGAAGAAACTAAGACGTTTTCTAAGTATGAGTCGGCCAAGTACGATCTGGCTACATACATGAAGGAAAAGTTTACAACCGATATGTACGAAATGTGTGAATCACACAATGTAAATGGACTGTGGGCCGATTTGCTTTCGTCTGCTTTGCAAGAAGTAAACTGGTCCGAAATTGCAGAATGTTATCTTGAAGGTCAACTCGTCTCTTGACAAACCCAACCCACACGGTATAATAGAGAAAAAGGAAAAAACATGGATACGTTCAACGTCGCCCTTGCTATTGCATTTCTTGTTCTGGTTGCTTGTATTGTTTTACTTCTTATTACGGGAGGTGTATACGATAGCCTTTCTAATGCTCGTATTGGTAATGTGTACAATTTCTATTATCTCCAACCGTTAAATGGTACGAATAATCGTTATCTCGTCAAGGTACTAAACATTCGCACACTTGATAAAGAGGAAATTAATTCTCTTAACTGTTTTAGTTTGTACCGTCGATGGGATGATATATTCTTTCGCACTGGTACACTTGTTACGTGCGAACTGGTAGATGGTAGTATTCGCAATTTCTATGGAGAACGTGCCACGAACTGTGTACGTATGAACACTCCTGTGCTTTTGTACATGTCAAGACTGTTCGCCGTAAGTCCTTCTCCCGTAAGGGTTTAGGACGCGGCGGGCGGGCCGCGTTTTTCGTAAGTCCTTATCCCACAACAACTTAGGACAAATCCCTACGCAAACGCCGTGCCACAAAAATTTTCTTCGTTTGGCACAAGATTATTTTTTGGATTTTTTCAGATTGTTGGCTTGCAATTGCCGATGATTAGTGTAGAATCCACGCATCACCCCAAGGGACTTTACGATGTACGATTTCGAAGATGTCAACGCGATTCTTGCTGATATGGCCGACGCTGGTATCGTAGAGCCGATGGTCGAGCCGATTGATGAAAATGACTGCCACCCACTCGATTGGGCGGAAGTTGTAGGTTGCATGGACGATATTTTTGAAGAGATTTATCTTGACACGATGGGCTACTAGTGGTATCTTAGTTGAAAAGGAGCAGATAATGAGTCACCCCGATCCACTGTTCGATCCCGATAACGCTTACGAGGACGATGATATGGCAACCAACTACAGCGATTACCACTACGATTACCACGATGATTTCTATCAAGAGGTCGAAGATTACAACGATTATTACATCGAAGAAAATAGCGTGGACGATGACGACTACGATGATAGCATGGATGGTGACCACGAAAGCGGTCTAGCATCGGCTGGTTGGGGTTTAGATGAAAATTATGGATCGTATCACGATGATATCGACGCTTACCATGATTACTACGGGGAGGATTTCTGAACATGATCAATTACATGTGCGATAACATCACGGTTGACAATGATTCGGAAGATGGTATTTTT
>Ga0208091_1000168_pt1 | contig 14931 bp, 24 predicted proteins | sample LakMenEpi26Oct12_FD_150736 | JGI IMG/M metagenome (GOLD analysis project Ga0208091, IMG submission 150736) | Freshwater microbial communities from Lake Mendota, WI - 26OCT2012 deep hole epilimnion (SPAdes) | ecosystem: Environmental > Aquatic > Freshwater > Lake > Epilimnion/Euphotic zone ...
TCGTCCTCTTTTTCCCCAAAAGTGGTTGAAACGGTTCACATAGGCCCTATGACCCGCGGTTTACAGCAGGGCTAGACGATTGCTAACCGAAGTTAAACAGCCCTTACGAGGGGCAACTCATCCACGGCTTAACACTCCTTGGCTCGATACAACATCACGCATAGATGAGATAGTTGCGCTAGCTGAATCTATTGGCCAGCCATTATTAGAGTGGCAAAAACTAATTCTCACCGATATGTGCGCCGTTGACGATGAAAATATGTTTATAAAGAAATCCGCGTTATTTGTGTGTGCAAGGCAGTCCGGAAAATCTCATATGATGCGGATGCGCGTACTAGCTGGGCTATTCTGTTTTGGTGAGCGTAACATCCTAATAATGTCCTCTCAGCGGCAGATGGCCTCGAAGTCGTTAGAGATAATGGCAGGTATCATCGAGCGCACCCCACACCTCTTAGCCCAGGTCAAAGGTGGCAACATAGACAAGGCATATAAGCGCACTAATGGTAATGAACGCATAATCCTAGAAAATGGAGCTGAGGTTAAAGTAGTTGCAGCTACTACCGATTCAGCGCGTGGTCTTAGTGCCGATTGTGTTTGGGTAGATGAGCTACGCGAGTGCGGAGTAGAGGCCCTAGATGCCGTAAAGTCAACTACGCTCACACGTCCTAATAGCCAGCGCTTTTACACTAGTAACGCCGGCCATAAAGAGAGTCACGTGCTAAATGAGATGCGCGAGCGCTCGCTAAGCAAGCCGCCTAAGTCAGTTGGTTATTACGAGTACAGCGCTCCGGATAACTGTGACATATGGGATAGAGCTAACTGGGCTATGGCAAACCCGTCTTTAGGAACGCTAATTTCTGAGGAGGCGATTGAGGAAATAATCGCAACGAGTACACACGCCGCGGTTATGACCGAGACTTTATGCAAGTGGATAGGTACAGATACAAGCCCCTGGACACCTGGAAGCTGGGAGGAGTGCGCCGATACGTCTCTTATTATGGCTCCGGGTATGTACACGATGTTTGCTTTTGATATTGAGCCACACGCAGGCCGACACGCCTCACTTGTAGCAGGGGCCGTTATGCCCGATGGGCGCATAGGCCTTAGCCTTGTTAAAACGTGGGAATCTGACCGAGCGATTGACCAACTAAAAATAGCAGCTGACATAAAGACCTATTGCGATGAGTGGCTACCTAAGCTTGTACTTTTTGACAAGTTTACAGGCCAGCATATTGCCGACAGGCTCCATAATGCCGGCGTTAAAGTAGAGGACTGCAGCGGTACCCAGTTTTATAATGCGTGTTCAATTTTCAAGGATGCGATAGATAACCGGCGCGTGGTTCACGGTGACCAACCGGCTCTAAATATAGCTATGGACTCAGTAGCAGCCAAGAGCAACGATTCAGCCTGGAGAGTGGTTCGCAAAAAATCTAGCGGCTCAGTTGCAGCTGTTATTGGTATGGCGATGCTGGCGTTACATCTTGATAAGCCAATATCTCAGCCTAAGGTGTACATCTAGACACGCCGAAGGTTAAGTAAACGTTTTGCTTGTGGATAATCTACAATTCGCCCTATGGGTATATTGCAAACTTTAGGCATAGCTAAAAAAGATGTTACAGCCCAGCTGGCCCCTGCCGTTATGTCACAAGGTTACGGCGTTGGTGTTTATAGCTACGGTGGCCTTTATGCAAGCGGTAACGGTGCGCCGTTTATGGATAGATTTACTGCGCTACAAGTACCGGCAGTAGGAAGATGCCGTAACTTAATTGCCGGCGTAATCTCAAGTATAGATTTAGAGTTATATAAAAAATCTACAGGTGTAAAGCTTGAATCTCCACTATGGCTTGACCAGCCCGATATGCGCCAGCCACGTAGCGTAACTATTGCTTATACAGTTGATTCATTACTATTTTACGGCGTTGCTTATTGGCGCGTTACAAGTTTGTATGCAGATGATGGACGGCCTAGCGGTTTTGAGTGGGTAGCTAATACTCGCGTAACAGTTACAACAGATGAGACAGGCGAAGCCGTAAAATATTACAGCGTTAACGGCGCCCGCGCTCCTATGTCGGGTATTGGTTCACTTGTTACTTTTCAGTCTTTGTTACCTGGAGTACTAGAGACAGGCGCTCGTACAATTCAAGCTGCTATAGATATTGAAAAAGCAGCAAGTGTTGCAGCCGCAACACCGATGGCTACCTCTGTAATTAAAAACTCCGGGGCTGACCTGCCTGAAGCACAAGTTAGCGGAATCTTAGCCGCTTGGAAGGCCGCGAGAAGTAGCAGGTCAACGGCCTACCTCACTAGCACTCTCGATGTGCAAAATATTGGCTTTAGTCCTAAAGATATGATGTACAACGAGGCTAGCCAATATTTAGCCACACAGGTAGCGCGTTTAATGAACGTACCCGCATATTACATAAGCGCGGATATGAATAATTCAATGACTTACCAAAATATCTTAGATGGCCGTAAAGAGTTTGTAGCTTATTCATTACAGCCGTTTATTAGCGCTATTGAAAATCGCTTATCTATGGATGATATTACTGCACACGGTAACGTAGTGCGCTTTGCCCTAGATGAGACTTTCCTACGTGCCGATACTGCAGCTCGTTTAGATGCAATAGAGAAAATGCTTAATCTAGGTTTAATAGATTTACAAACAGCTCAGAGTATGGAACAACTAAGCCCAATGGGCCTTAATGAAGGGAACGGCACTAATGCTATTAACGTTTAGTGGAGTAGTACAAGCGGTAGATAGTGGCGAACGCCGCATTATCGCTGGCAAAATTGCACCTTATGGCGAAGTGGGTAACACAAGTGCAGGCCGTGTTGTATTCGCTCCTAATTCAATTAGTGCAGAGAATCCCGATAAAATAAAACTTTTGATGTCTCACGATAATTCCAAACCTGTAGGACGAATGAAAAGTATCAACAGCGCAAGCGATGGGTTGTACGCTAGTTTTAAGATTAGCTCTAGCTCACGTGGTAATGATGCAATTTTGCTAGCCCAGGAAGCGTTAATGGATGGCCTATCCGTTGGTGTGGAAGTTACCGCATCAGAGCCAAAAGATAACTACCTCCTGGTCACCGCTGCCACTTTACGCGAAGTGTCACTCGTCGAGAGCGCCGCATTTTCGAGCGCTGCGGTGCAAAATATTTCAGCACAAGCTGGCGAGATGCCAGTAACGCCAGTAGAAGCAGCATCAACTAAAGTTACAACAACTAACACAGTAATAAACTCAACAACAACCGAAACCGAAACCGAAACAGAAAGCGAGGCCGCTGTGACTACAGCCCCCGAAGAAAACGCACCTGAGGCAACAGATGCCTTAGAGCAGGCTGCACCTACAGTAGAGGCAGCTCGTAAAATCATTATGCCAAGTGCATTAAACTCACAAAGAGTACGCCACGATATTACGTCTATGGGCGCGTACACAGCACGTAAAGTAAAAGCATCACTAGGCGATGAAGAATCACGCCTTTTTGTTACTGCAGCCGATGATTTCTCATCTGCAGGTTTAGGCTTTACACCTACTCAATATTTACAGTCAATCGTATCCACACAGGGTAATTTTGGCCGTCCAGCTTTTGAGTGCGTTGACCGCCAAACCGTGCCAGCTAGCGGTATGACTATCAACCGTCCTAAGTTTACAACTTACCCAACGGTAACAGTTGAAGCTGAAGGTGGAGCAGTATCTAATACCGATGCTGTCTCAGAATATTTGACTTCAAGTATTTCCAAGTACAGTGGAATGCAAACGCTCTCGATTGAGCTACTTGAGAGGTCTGACCCTGGCTTTTATGATGCCATTACTAACGAGTTAACAAATAACTATCTCAAGGTAACCGATGCTGCAGTAATTGCAGCTCTTACAGCTGGCGGTACACAAGCTACAGCTGTAGCAGCTACATCAGCTGGCATCATTTCATACATCTCAACAGAGGCACCACTTGCTTACACAAACTCAAGCTATTTTGCTAAGAATTACCTAGCAGGAAGCTCACAATGGAGCTTGCTACTTGGGGCTACAGATTCAACTGGGCGCCCAATTTATTCAGCGGCTAACCCAATGAATAACGGCGGCAACGCTGCAACTACTAGCGCTAAGGGCAACGTTATGGGCTTAGACCTATTTGTTGACCGTAACGTTGTGTCAACAACTATTGACGAGTCAGCGTTTATTATTGCGCCTGAAGCGTTCACAGTTTTTGAGTCACCAACTGCTTATATGTCAGTTAACGTTGTATCTAATCTTCAGGTACAAATCGCTATCTACGGTTATATGGCCACTATGGTTAATATCGCCGGTGGTATCCGCCGCTTTAACCTAACATAATAAAAACCCACTAATAGTTTGGTAGGTCTCTTAGCCCTTTGAGACCTACCAAACCTAAGTAAGTAAGGAGTATAAAAATGCCAGCCACTTATGTAACCGCTGCGACATTAAAGGCATCTTTAGGTGTCGGTACTCTTTATGATTCTTATACCTGGATAGAGGATACGTGCCAAGCCGCACAAGATTTAATTAACGGCTTTTTGTGGTTTGATAATGCGCCAGTAGTAGGTACTGCGTTAGTAAATAATGTTGCTACGGTGATGGTGGCTAACCCAGGCATCTTTACTGTTGGCGAGTCCGTTACGGTTGCCGGGGCAGGTTCAACTTTTAACGGTACTTATACAATCACAGGCACGATTCCTTTTAGCACAGGTACGGCTAATCTTTTACCTGCATTTAATATGCAGCTTAATTACTGGCAATTCCCACAGGGTTACAGTTTTATCCAATATGCAAAGACTGCAAACAATCAAAACTTTAGGCGTGTATTGCCTTACGGCACTATTTTAGGTGATGATACAAAGACAACTACATACGCTAATACCCCAGCAATTAACGCCGCTGCTTTAATGCTGGCCGAGAATATTTGGACATCTCGTTTTAGCACACAAAACGGCGGCACTAGCGTAGATGGATATAGCCCTAGCCCATTTAAGATGAGCAATACTTTAATGGCATCCGTACGCGGTTTGCTGGCACCTTACCTAAGCCCTAATGCGATGGTTGGCTAATGGCAGCCGCAATAACTACTTTACGTAGCACTATTGCTGCAGCCCTTGCTAACGCCGGCGTGTGGACGGTATTTAATTACCCGCCTGCGACAATGCAAAGTAGCAGCATAGTTGTAGCTCCGGCTGACCCATACATAAGCCCTAGCAATAACTCATATGCCAGCATTTCGCCTATGGCTAATTTTAAGATTATTATGACGGTGCCTATGTTTGATAATGCCTCAAACCTTATAGGTATTGAAGATACAATAGTGGCCGTATTTAATAAATTGGCATCTAGCGCTATTGTTTTTAACGTTACCGCTGTTAGCGCTCCAAGCGTTTTGAGCGTTGCTTCAGGTGACTATTTAACGGCAGATTTACAAATAAGCATACTAACGAGCTGGACATAGGAGAATAAAATGGCGTGGAGCGAAGAAGACTTAGCCTTTTTCAAGCGAACAGGGCAAGAAGTACCAAAACAAAATGAAGAGCCAAAACAAGATAAACCAACTAAAGAGAAAGTAGAGGAGTAGGCCGTGAGCGTATTTCTATCCAATGGCGTACAAGTTACGCTAAATAGCGTTGTGTTAACAACGAATACAACTAGCGCTACCATTAACCGTAGCTTTGATGAGCTTGAAGTAACAGCTATGGGCGATACTGCTCACAAGTTTGTTAAAGGTCTAGAGGCCAGCACTATTACTCTAGATTTCCTCAATGATGATTCTGCATCAGGTGCCGGCTCAGTCCGTACAGCTTTGCAATCTGCCTGGGGTACAACAGTACCTCTTACGCTAAAGCAAACAAGTGCTGTAGTTTCAAGTACCAATCCTTTGTACAGTACTACGGTTTTGGTAAACAACACTACCGACATTTCAGGCGATGTTTCAAGCATTGGCACCCAGTCAATTACATTTACTTGTAACTCACCAATCGTAATTACAACCGCACCATAACAATAAAGAAAAGGGGCTAACACAATGGCAAAACTCAAAATAACAAGGGCTGACGGTACGTTATCCGAACATCAGATAACGCCCAAAATCGAGTGGGCCTTTGAGTTGTACGCAAAAAAAGGCTTTCATAAAGCTTTTAGAGATGATGAAAAACAGAGCGATGTTTACTGGCTGGCCTGGGAATGTCTTAGGTCAGACGGTGTTGAAGTGCCTGTTTTTGGAGCTTTATTCTTGGACACCTTAGCTAAGGTTGAGGTGTTGGAGGATGACCCTTCGCAATAGTGGGTCGGGGTTCCTTTGGTTATTTGGTCGCACAACTAGCCGTTGAAACAGGAATCCCGCCCCAGTATTTACTAGACCTTGATGCACATATGTTCAAGAATATGCTAAAGGTTTTAACCGATAAAGCTAAGGAGCAACAAAATGCCAACAGAGGTAATAGGCGCTAAGCAATTAAGCAAAGCTCTAAAGGCATTTACACCTGATTTAGCAAAAGAAATGCGGAAAGAATTAGCAAACCTATTAAAGCCTATTGTAAAGGATGCTAGAGGTTTTATACCTAGTGATGCTCCTCTATCGGGTTGGGGTAAGACTTCAGAAAATGCACGTTTTCCTGAATGGGATAGTCGTGCAGCTAAAGCCGGTATTGGATATAAAACTTCACCCTCCAAACCTAATCGGCAAGGGTTTAGGGCGTTAGCTCGTATTGTAAACGTATCGGCTGCAGGCACAATTTATGAAACTGCAGGCCGAGTGCATCCAAACGGGCGTGAACAAAACCCTATAGTTAAAAATTACCGTTATGGCGGTACTCAACGTGGAAGCGATAAGCGCTTATCACAGAGCAGCAATCCAGGCGCCGGTAATATGTTTATTGAAGCTATAAACCAATACGGCGAAATTGTTGATGCAAGCAATCAAACAGGCGCCGGCAGACGTACGCGCAAAATGAGAGGCCGTGCAATATTTAGAGCTTGGAAAGAGGACGGCGGCAGGACTAATGGGGCAGTACTACAAGCTATAGATAATGCCAAACTAAGATTTTATAAAGAGATAATGAAGGGCCGATAATGGCAGTCGAACCTAATGTAGTTATAAATCTTGGTGCCGAGTTTGTAGGCAAAAAAGCTTTTAAGCAAGCTGATACCGCTCTTACTAAATTAACAGGCTCAGCTAAGAAATTAGCTGGAGCAGTAGGCGTTGCTTATGGGGTTAAAGCGATAGCTTCTTATGGAAAAGCTGCGATGAAAGCTGCAGCTGATGACCAAAAAGCCCAAAAGATATTAGCTAGTAACTTAAAAAACGTTGGTTTAGCTTATGCCTCAGTCGATGCTGAAAGTTTTATATCTTCAATGGAAAAACAAACGGCCATTTTGGATGACCAACTTAGGCCGGCTTATGGTCAATTAGCGACAGTTACCGGGTCAGCTACTAAAACCCAGGAGTTAATGCAGCTCGCTTTTGATGTCTCTAGCGGTAGTGGCCTGGATTACGCAAGTACTGTAGATATTTTGAGTAAGGCTTATGTAGGTAATACAGAAGGATTAAAACAACTTAACTTAGGCCTCACTAAAGCCGAGTTAAAATCTATGGATTTTGCTCAAATACAAACCAAGCTTAGACAAAACTTTGCAGGTGCAGGCGGCACAGCTTTAGATAGTTATGCAGGTTCAATGGCAAAACTTAGTGTAGCTACATCTAATGCTAGCGAGACTATTGGCACAGCTCTTTTAGATGCAATGATTAAAATTACAGGTAGCCAGGGCGTAGATGGACTTATCAGCAAAATAGATACTCTTGCTTCAGCTTTTGCATCCGTTGTAACTGAGGTAGGTAATGCAGTATCAGCCTTAACAGGCACAGCTGCACAAAAGGCTTTTAGTCCTGCCTATTACGTAAGTGGAGGAAAAGCAGGGGGTAAAACAGTAGCAGCTACTGGCGCCGGCAATATGGCTCTAAGCGTGTTAAGCCAGGATACTCAAAAGTCAGATTTAGCGGCTAGAAAAAAGGCCGAAAACGATGCAATAAAGCGTAATAAAGAATTAGCAAAATTAGCAAAAGAGCAAGCGGCAGCGGCACTAGCAACAACAAAAGCTAAAAAAGAGCAAGCAAAATTAGACAAGGCAATAGCGGCAGGTCAATTAGCCTTAGGCAAAGGTGCAGACGTTTTTGATATGGACAAAATCCAAATTAACGCCGCCCTAATTGGTCAAGCCGAGGCGTTAGGTAAAGCTACTACCGGCTCACAGATATTAGCTATAGCTAACGATGTACAGCGCTTAAAAGTCAAGCAAGATATAGCTGCTTTAGAAGATGCCATAGCCTCAAAGGATGAGGCGGCAATACTAAAGGCCACGGCCAAACTTAACGAGGACTTAAAGATATTAGGCGCTTTGCAAAAGCAAGATGCTAAGCTGCTAGACATAAACAGAGTTTTAGCTGGTATGAAATCTACCGATTTAATTAACCTGGCTAACCTACAAGCTGCGCTAGACCTATTAGCTAAGTTTAAGTTCCCTACGTTGACTATCCCAGGCGTTGTAATTCCAACACCTATTACACCAGGATTACCAGGGCCAGGCGTAGGTGGCCGCGGTGCAGATGCAGGCCGCGGTTCAACTTTTGGCCCTAGTCCTTTAGATGATTTTCTTGATGCAGTAGAAGCAGAAACCGAGCGCGGCGGGCGCAGAGGCGGCGGCATAGGTGATACCAATTATGTAGCGTTACCGCCAGGTTTTAACAGCGTTGATGAATATCTTAAAGAAAGCAGAGGCAATAGAGGCGCTAGCGATGCTGGCACAGTTATAGTTAATGTAAATGCAGGTGCCGTAGGTGATGAAAATATAATTGTAGATGCCGTCCAAAATGCTATGAATGAAATAGCACGGCGCGGTTACCTAACTACCTACGCAGGGGCTATAGCAGTATGACCGTGCCTACAGTAAACGCTGTTATTAACTTTAGTACTGGCCCTAGCTTTGCTCAGGCTATGATTTTAGATACTGGCATATTAGACACAAACGTATTAGCAGATAGCGCCAGCGTTATCGTGGACGTATCAAACGTAGTGGACAGCATCCAAACTATTAGAGGCCGTAACGCTCAGGCTGACCAATTCCAAACTGGCACCTTATCGCTGCGTATCGTTGACCAAAACGGCGATTTTAACCCACAAAACCCAAGCGGGCCGTATTACAACTTATTAACGCCTATGCGTAAGGTGCAGATTACGGCTACATACGGGGCAATTACTTACCCTATCTTTTCAGGCTTTATTACTAGCTATACAACTACTACGCCTAAAAACGCCAATGACGTGGTTTATACAACTATCCAAGCAGTAGATGCTTTTAGACTAGCTCAAAATGCACAGATTAGTACCGTAGCGGGCACCTCAGCGGGTCAGCTTAGCGGTGCAAGGATTAACGCCTTGTTAGATGCTATTGACTGGCCTGCCTCTATGCGTGACGTTGATGCAGGTTTAACCACAATGCAGGCAGACCCAGGCACAGCCCGCACAAGCCTTGCAGCTATGCAAGTGGTCGAAATCAGCGAGTACGGGGCGTTATATGTAGATGCCTCAGGGTCGTTTGTCTTTCAAGACCGTAATGTAACGGCTGGCAGTACAGGAGCTACACCTACAGTATTTAACGATAATGGCACAGATATTAGTTACTTTAATGCGGTGTGGCGCCTTGACGATACCCTGGTTTACAACTCAGCAAGCGTTACCCGCACAGGGGGCACGGCCCAGGTAGCTACAAACCCAGCGAGCATAGATAAGTATTTTGTGCATAGTTACAACCAGCAAAACCTGCTAATGGAGACAGATGCCGTGGCCTTGGATTATGCACAGGCATACGTTGCATCTAGGGCTGAGACTAGTATTCGCTGCGATGCTATACAGCTAGACCTTTATACCGATAACTACAACTTAGGCATTATTGCAGCGCTAGACCTGGACTACTTTGACCCTGTAACTATTACAACTAACCAACCTGGGGGCTCAACCCTTACTAAGACTTTGCAGGTGTTTGGCGTAGCTCAAAGCATTACGCCTAACAGCTGGAAAACAACACTTACCACTTTAGAGCCAATTATTGACGGCTTTATATTAGACTCATCCATATACGGCTTGCTCGACAGCGGCGTATTAAGTTACTAAGGAGATAGGACTATGGCAGCTGGATTAGGTTTTAAGACCTTTACTACTGGCGAGGTACTTACGGCAGCTGACACTAACGGCTACCTAATGCAAGGCATTAACGTGTTTGCCTCAACGGCGGCAAGAGATGCAGCTATTACCTCACCACAAGAGGGGCAGTTTGCATACACAAAAGACACTAACTCGCTGTGGTATTACACAGGCTCAGCCTGGGCTGCCTCAGGTGCTACAGGTGATATTGAAGGCGTTACAGCTGGCGTAGGTATTACGGGTGGCGGCACTAGCGGCACGGTAACTATCACCAATGATATGGCTACAACTATCACAGCAGCAGGTGACATTGTGGTAGGTACAGGTAGCGGCACCTACGATAACCTGCCTATCGGTACAACCGCGCAGGTTTTGACGGCTGATACAACTGTATCTCCTTATAAAGTGAAGTGGGCAACGCCTTCCTCAGGCGCGGCTGCATTTGTTGGTGCAAAAGTATACAAGTCTGCTAGTCAATCGATTCCTAATGCAACTTGGACAACACTCACTTTTAACTCTGAAAGTTTTGACACAGATGGTTTCCACGACACATCATCAAATACAAGCAGAATGACAATTCCAAGCGGTAAAGGTGGAAAGTATCTTGTCCAATGGCAAGCGGTTTGGGACCCTAATGCAACAGGTAGCAGAAATACAAAAATTACTCTTAATGGCGGAACTGACGTTGCCTATGGAACATGGTCGATGGCACTTACAGGTGCAGGTAGTTCGACAATTCACGCCAATACGGCGGTATTAAGTTTATCCGTAGCCGATTACATTGAAATACAAATCGGTCAAGAAAGTGGTGGAAACCTTAATGCTAACGGCGGAGCTAATGACGGAAACACATTTTCTATTATTTATTTAGGAGCATAATGAAAATCTCATTCACAAAACCATTAAACCTAAATGGCGCAACATTGGTCGATGAGTTAATCGCTGCTGGAGTTTCAATAGCAGAAAAAAACGGCAAGCCTGAATGGGTTGAGTTAGATGCCGATAACGTGCTTTGGATTGACATTGACGAGAAAGACAAGGCAAAAGCCGAAACGGTTGTAACTGCACATAATGGCTAATAAATGCTGATTAGCTACAACGGGTGGCCTGCATCTAAAGAGCAGGCTGAGATAGGGGTGAAGCCTTTTAAGGTAGAGGGCACAAGCCTCAAACTGCGTTGCGCTGAAAAGGTAGCGCCGTTGCTAATTAACTTTGCTAAAGAGTTTAACGAGCTAATAGAGCCTATAGAGGGCGGCACGTTTGACGATTGGGGCTATGCCTACAGAGACGTAAGAGGTGTGGTAGGCAAACTAAGTAACCACGCTAGCGGCACAGCTATAGACCTAAACGCTACAAAGCATCCTTTAGGCAAGGTAGGCACGTTTGAGGCCAGCAAAGTACCGATGATTAGAGCTTTAGCTAAAAAGTACGGGCTAACTTGGGGCGGGGATTGGATTAGAAAAGACGAAATGCACTTTGAGATAGCACTAAGCCCTGAAAAGGTCAGGGCTTTAATTACTAAGTTAGGAATAGAAAATGCCAACTAGTTCACAAGTAAGCGTAGGTACTACAGCTACATTATTGGTAGCAGCCTCAACCTTTGACCAAACCGTGTGGGTACATAACTCAGGTGGTGCTTTGTATATCGGCGGTAGCAACGTGACCACAGCAAACGGTTACAAGCTAGACACCGATGATAAAATGGAGTTACCCGTAGGCGATAATGAAGGCCTTTATGGGATTGTGGCTTCAGGTACCAATACGGTTTTTGTACTAAAACAAATCAACTAAAGGGCATTTAGGAGCAATACAATGCAAGAGCAACTAAAGGCCGCGGCCTTGTCCTACCTACGTGCAGCTCTATCGTGCGTGGGTGCGCTGTACCTCAGCGGGATTTCAGACCCTAAAGTACTAGCTAATGCTTTTCTAGCTGGGCTCATTGGGCCAGTACTTAAAGCTATAGCACCTAATGAAAAGCAACTTGGAATAGGCGCTAAGTAAGTGTCGCAGGCCCAGGCATACATAGCGGTAGCATTGGGGATTGCTACGCTTTCAGGGCTTATGGCTGGGCTTGTGCGCCATCTTGTTAAGTACTACCTATCCGAGCTTAAGCCTGACGGCAACGGCGGGCATAACCTAGTAGGGCGCGTTGAGCGTATTGAGTTACGCGTGGATAAAATCTATGAAATGTTGCTAGAGGACAGATTATCTAAGTAGGGCGTGTCGCGTTGCCTTTTGTCGGTGGGTAGGTTCATACTTTAACTACACACGCCGGGAGGGCTACCCGGATAGGTAGCTCATCGGCCTTAACAAAGGGCGAAAGATGAACAGTTTAGATTTAATAGTAGTTGGTATGGTTTGCCTGTTTATGGGCTTATTTATCTATGCAGCTTATGAAATGGGCTATAAAGTAGGCCTGGGTGAAGGTTACCTACGTGGCCGTAACATCGCTAAGGCACTACGCGAGAGCGAGGCCGCTAAGTGAGTAACTTTCTTGAAGGATACGAGGATGTCAACGCGAGAATTATCAGAGCGCGTGCAGAATATCCCACGCTACGTTTAGTGGCACATATCGAGGACATAGATATAACAAAAGGTTATATTTTAGTAAAGGCTGAAGCCTATAAAAACTATGAAGATGAAAAGCCTAGCGCTGTTGATTTTGCCTATGAGGCACGTAGTGACCGAGGCGTAAATCTGCATTTTTGGGTAGAAAACGCAGTAACAAGCGCATACGGGCGCGTTATCGGTTTGCTTACACCTGGCGGTATTGCTCGCAGTACAAAACAGGATATGGAAAAGGTAGAGGCGCTCAGCACTAAAGACGTAGCACCCGTGAGCGATGATTTATGGGCTACTACACCTGTGGCACAGACCATCGAGGCAGTTAAAAACGAGCTAGGCGGCATCTACCTACAGAGTAAGCCGGAGTGCATCCACGGCGCCCGTGTTTGGCGTGAAGGATTCTCCACCAAGACAAATAAAAAATGGGGTAATTACAGCTGCACAGAAAAGACCAAGGCTACTCAATGCGAGCCAGTTTGGTATATGCAAACCTCTACAGGTTGGGCGCCTCAGGTATGAGTAGCCAAATGGAGTTAATCAACCTTAAAGCTATGACGGGTAAGCTCTTTATAGATGGTGAGATGGTCGCTGAGTACAAGGTCGAGACGTGCGACAAATGCGCCAGGGTGACACAGCTAGATAAGTTTGGCTATCAAAAAAACTCATATGAAAACATTATATGGTTTTGCAAGGATTGTAGGTAATGACTACCTCTAAATCCGATTGGGATATAGACCTACGCTACGGCCAAGACGGGGAAGAATCCGTGCGCCAGCTCCTCACTATGGAGACGGTAGAGGTTAAACGCGATAGACGGTGGAAAGAGACAGGCAATATATACATAGAAACATCTTGCTATTACGTTATCGAGCGTGGATTTAAGCCTTCAGGCCTATCAGTATCTCAGGCTACGCATTGGGCTTTTGTCCTAGAGGATTTAACGGTAATAGTCTCTAAATCTGACCTTATCAACACCGTAAAAGAGTACGGTAGGAATATAAGCTGCAATATTGAGCCTAACGTCTCTTTTGGCTATCTTATAACTATTGACTCACTACTTAAATGGCAAGTAGAAAAGGCCGAGAGAAACGAGTTTATCTATGGACATTATCCGCTTTGAGTGCCGCAGCTGTAAAAAGATAACAGACCAATTAGAGCGCATAGTTAGCGATAACCTGCCGCCTAACGTCAAAGTTTTACAATGTATTAAATGTAGCAAGATGAGCGTATGCCTATTGGTTGACTATGCCGATGTATGAGTATGAGTGTATTAGCTGCTCAATACGCTACGAGGTACAGCGCTCTATACACGATGTGAACATACCTAAATGCTGTGGCTTTGATATGCGCCGTATTTATGACCCAGTAGGTGCCATATTTAGGGGCACAGGTTGGGGCAAGGATGCTAAATAGTTATCCACAGGAGTTATCCACAGGTACTAATAACTGTGCAGACACGCCCAAGACTACGCTTAATATTGCATCTCGTTTGACATCGCTGGTACGCTGGTACCGCGCAGGCGAGCCGCTGAGGCGTAGCTCAGCCAAGCGCTATCAGCTAACGCCACACTTATGCTTACTAGTAAGCGCATTAGTAACAATGAATATAACAACAGCAACTGCATACAACCCAAACGTAGAGAGCTATAAACTCTATGCTCATATGAAGCTATTAGATGATAAGGCCTATAGGTGCCTAGTAACGCTATGGCGTTTAGAAAGTAATTGGAATCCTAAAGCTAAGAATCCTAAGAGTAGTGCGTTTGGTATTCCACAGCTGCTTAAAATGACTGAGACTAATCCATATAAACAGATAGACTTAGGGCTTAAGTACATTACTCATCATAGGATTTATAAAGGTGATACTTGTAAAGCCTTAGATAGACATAAAAGGATAGGGCATTACTAATGGCTACTAGACGTGGTGACCCACGCTCTCAGCGTAAGTACAAGGCAGTCAGGTTAACCGTATTAGCTAGAGATAACCACACTTGCTTTTACTGTAATGCTGAGGCAGATACCGTTGACCACATAGTCCCAGTCTCTAAGAGCGATGATAAGTCTGAGGCGTACAACCCTAACAACTTAGTAGCCTGTTGCAAGCGTTGTAACAGCTCACGCGGTAATAAGTCACAGGCGGTTTTTTTAGCCCATAAGGCTAC
>Ga0208091_1000177_pt1 | contig 14374 bp, 16 predicted proteins | sample LakMenEpi26Oct12_FD_150736 | JGI IMG/M metagenome (GOLD analysis project Ga0208091, IMG submission 150736) | Freshwater microbial communities from Lake Mendota, WI - 26OCT2012 deep hole epilimnion (SPAdes) | ecosystem: Environmental > Aquatic > Freshwater > Lake > Epilimnion/Euphotic zone ...
ATACATTTTTAAACGGAAAATGGATTACATCAGGTGAAAGTGTATTTAAATTTGAGAGAAAATTCTCAAAACAATTTAATACAAAATACTCATTTATGGTTAACTCAGGTTCGTCAGCTAATTTAGTATTAATAGCTGCTTTAAAGAAACGTTTTAATTGGGCTGATGATGATGAAGTAATTGTTTCACCTGTTGGTTTTGCAACTACAATATCTGTATTACATCAAAATAGATTAAAACCAGTATTCATTGATATTGAATGGGATACATTAAACTTTGATTTAAATCAAATTGAAGCTAAAATTACACCTCGTACTAAAGCAATTTTTGTTTCTCCTGTATTAGGAAATCCACCTGATTTTGATAAATTATTAGAAATTTGTAAAAAATATGACTTAAAATTAGTAGGTGATAATTGTGATAGTTTAGGTTCTAAATGGGATGGAAAATATTTAAATGAGTATTATGTAGCATTTTCTAATTCATTCTATCCCGCTCATCATATTTCAACAGGTGAAGGAGGAATGATTTGTACTGACGATGAAGAATTAAAAAAATTAATGGTTAGTATTGCTTGGTGGGGTAGAGATTGTTATTGTGTAGGTTCAGCTAATTTATTATCATGTGGTACATGCGGTAAACGTTTTGATAATTGGTTAGAATCATATGATGGAGTAATAGATCATAAGTATGTATTTTCTAATATGGGTTATAATTTAAAACCATTAGATTTACAAGGCGCTATCGGCTCAGTTCAATTAGATAAATTTAATGAAATTGAAACTCGTAGAAATATATCTAAAGAAACATTAGAAAAAATATTTACTGATAATATTCCTAATATTCGTACTCCAAAAATGTTAGATAAAGCAGAAGCATGTTGGTTTGGAACTCCATTTATTTGTAAGGAAGAAGGACTAAAACATAGATTAGTAGAGTATTTAGAAGCTAATAAAATCCAAACACGTAATTATTTCGCTGGAAATATTTTAATGCATCCCGGATATAGTTTCTTAGGTGATTATAAAGATTATCCAGAAGCAAATAAAGTATTAGACAAAGTATTCTTTATCGGAGCTGCTCCTCATTATACTCCAGAAGTATTTGATTATATAGAACAAGTAATTAAAAAATTTGATAAATAATATATATGAAGTATATTAATTTTAATATTAATGAATATCCATTTAGAACAATTATTCAGGATATTTTACAAGAAGAAAATTTAGAAAAAATCCATAATAAACAAAATTATAATTTATTTATAAAAGGTACTGATCAATCAACACATTGGCATAAATTATATTATTCTAATTTAGATAAATTTTTACCACTTTATAATAAATTTATTTATAATATTATAAAGCCTTTATTTAATGAAGATATTGTTTATCAAAAAATACCAACTTTTAGAACTCATCTTGTAAATAATTTAAGTGTATTTGAGTACCATAAAGATAAATCATATAAACATAATAAAGAAGAAATTAATTTTTTCTTACCATTCACTGACGCTTACAATGAAAATACTATTTGGGCAGAAAGTGAAGAAGATAAATGGGATTTTGCTCCTATAAATACATTATATGGACAAACAGTTATGTGGAATGGTTGTAATTTAACCCATGGAAATAAACAAAATATAACATTAAATACAAGAATTAGCTGTGACTTCAGAGTGATACCAATATCAAAATATAAAGAAGAAGAAAATGAAGGTACTATATATACTAAAATGAAATTTATTATTGGTGGTTATTATGATATTACAAAATGAGTGTAGTTATTTTAGGAGATGGATTATTAGGATCTGAGCTAGCAAAACAATCAGGTTGGGATTATATTTCAAGAAAAAAAGATAATTTTGATTTAACCCAATCTAATACTTTTAATAAGTATTTTATTCAAGATTCTCTTGAATTAAAAACTCAAATACTTAAATATAATACTATTATTAATTGTATAGCTAATACTGATACTTATTCAGACAATAAACAATCTCAATGGATTATTAATTATAAAGGAGTAGCTGATTTAACTGATTTTTGTAATAAGTATAATATAAAATTAATTCATATATCAACAGATTATGTTTATGCTAATTCAAAACATAATGCATCTGAAGAAGATGTTCCTTCAACTTTAAATACTTGGTATTGTCATACTAAATTATTAGCTGATGGTTATATAGAACTTAAATCAAAAAATTATTTAATTATTAGAACATCTCATAAACCATATCCATTTCCTTATAAACAAGCTTGGATTGATCAATTAACAAATGGTGATTATGTTAATGTAATATCTAATTTAATTATTAAGTTAATTAAAACAAAAGCGACAGGAATATTTAATGTAGGAACTGATGTTAAAACTTGGTTTCAATTAACTAAAGATGAGTTTAAAACTGAACCATCAGAAAAACCAATCAACGCTCCTAATGATATAACAATGAATCTAAATAAATTAAACCAATGGATAATAAATAATTAAAATTACTAAATCTATCATATCTTTTATTTTCTAAGGCTTGGTTTTCCAAGCCTTTTTTATTATATTAACAATATGTATCAAAGCTGTTATTACGATTTTAACGAGAAAAAATATTATTTAAGAGATGACAAACGTGGTTGGTCTGATTTTAAATACTATCCCACTTATTATGTTAAGGATGAGAATGGAGATCAATACACATTAGAAGGTGATTGTGTATCGGCTACTAAAAAAATGGATGACTGGAAAAATCCTAAGTACTATGAAAAAGATGTTGATAAAATAACTCGTTTATTAGTTGACACTTATTATGAGACTGATGATACACCATCATTCCAAAATGTAGTTTACCTAGATATTGAGTGTGAGATATTAGGAGCACTAACTGCTGAAAGTATAAAACAAGCATTAGCTAAAATTACTTCAGTTTCAGTATATGATGCTACTACTAAAAAATATTATTGTTTAATTTTAGATGAACAAAATAATCTAAACACTATTAACAATCCAGGTAAAGAAGTAGTTCCATTTACAACTGAATTAGAGTTATTACAAGCATTTTTAGCATTATGGGAACAACTTGATCCAACTATTGTTACAGGTTGGAATAGTGGTTTCTTTGATATACCTTATTTATATCATAGAATATCTAAAGTAGCAGGTGAAAGTGAAGGTAAACGTTTATCTCCAATAGGTAAAATTAAAACTGTAGAATATGATACAGAACAACCAATAGTAATAGGAGGAGTAAATCACTTAGACTATATGTTGTTGTTTAAAAAGTTTATCATGAAACAAGAACCATCATATCGATTAAATGATATTGGTTTAAGATATGCTGACTTAGGTAAAGTTGAATATCAAGGTTCATTAGATAATCTATTTAAAGAAGACCCAGAAAAATTTATTGAGTATAATATTCGAGATGTTGAAATCATTGTTGAACTAGAAAACAGAATGAAGTTTATAGATTTAACAGTTACAATTGCTCATTTATGTCATACTGAATATGAACAAATCTATTATTCAACTATGTTGAATGAGGGCGCTATTTTAACTTACCTAAAACGAAAAGGAGTAGTTTCACCTAATAAACCTACAACTTATAATCCATACTTAAAAGAGATTAATCCTAGAAAAGCAGAAGCACTTTATCGTAGTGGTCAAATGACTAAAGATGAGTATGATGAAATTTTAGTATTAGCTGGTTATGCAGGTGGTTACTTAAAAGATCCAATACCTGGATTATATGATTGGGTGATTGACTTAGACTTTACTTCGCTATATCCTTCTATAATTCGTTCTTTAAACATGGGAATAGAAACGTTAGTAGGTCGTGTTGTAAATAATGGTAAGTTTGATAACCAGTGGTCTCTGCGGGAACTAAAACAAATGGATCCTGAAAGAAAAATTAAGATTGAAAAAGTAAAAAAAGATAGAACGGTATCTACTTCTGTTACAACAGTAGGAAATCTAGTAAATCTAATTGAACATAATGATTTAATTATATCTGCACCTGGAGTTATATTTAAGAAAGATGTATCAAGTGTTGTTTGTGAAATTTTAACTGACTGGTTTGTAAAAAGACAGGAGTATAAAAAACTAATGAAAGACGCTTATAAAGTTAAAAACGATCCTGTATTAGGAGAATTTTATAATAGTAGACAACATGCTTATAAGATTAAGTTGAATGATGTTTATGGAGTGTTTGCTCAAAATGGATGGAGATATACTGACGGAAATAAGTTTATTAGTAAAGCAATTACTTTAACAGGTCAAAGACTGACTCAAGAATCAATTAAGTTTGTTAATGAATGGATGAATAAACAATTAAACTCAAATGATAAAGATTATATTGTAACATCAGATACTGACTCACTATTTATTCAAGTTAAAGATTTAGCATTAAAAAGAAATCCAAATCTAATAAATGCCTCTAAAGAGGAGTGGGTTAAATATATTTTAGAGATTGCAACTGAAATTCAAAAGGAAGCTAATAACCATCTACATACATTAGTAAAAGATTTATTCAATGTTAAATACCCAGACGAACCTCATTACTTTGAGTTGAAACAAGAGGTAGTACTTGAACGAGGTTATTTTGCTGGTAAAAGAAGATATGCAATGCATATTGTAAATAAAGAAGGTGTACCAACAGATGAACTAGTAATGATGGGTTTAGATCTAATGAAATCTAATTTTCCACCTTTATTTAGAAACTTTGGAGAACATATTCTAAAAGAAATTATGTATGGTAAATCTAAATCTTCAATTGATGAGCAATTATTAGTGTTTAGAGAGTCATTAAGAACTATTGACTGGCATCAAATACTAAAACCTACAGGACTAAAACAAATGTCTAGTTATATAGCTGCTAGACCAGGAGCAGGTGAAATATTTTCTAGACTAGCCCTAAAATGTCCTATTAATACTAAATCAGCTGTTTATTATAATGATATTCTAAGATTTAAAAAACTAGACAAACAATTCCCAACATTCCAAATAGGTGATAAAATGTATATTGCTTACCTAAAAGAAAATCCATATAAAATAGATGTTATGGGATTTAATGGTTACAATGATCCTCCTGAAATAATGGAGTTTATTGAAAAATATATTGACCGTGACCGAATATTTGAATCGGTTATGAGAAACAAATTAGAGGGAGTGTATGAAGATCTAGGGTGGGGAGCTCCAATATTTAACCGTAATGTTCACAAATTTTTTAAATTTTAAGTTTGGCTTGTAGTCATATCTTCATTATATTATATCCATATGATAAATAAAACAGATCTAAAATCAGTCATATCAAAATACCATATTGGTAGTTTAGTTGAGCAGGTTAAGTGGGAAATTAAAGACAATAATTTAGCAGTTAAATTTATGTCACCTAGTAAAGAAATGTTAGGTGAAGTAAAATGTTCTAAATTTCCATTAGATGATTGTAGTTTTGGAATTAGTAATACAACTCAATTAGTAAAATTAATTGACATTACTAAAGATGTTATTCAATTAAGCACTGTTAAAGTAGGTAGAATTTGTTCTAAATTATTACTAGCTGATAATCAATTTCAACTTAATTATGCTTTAGCTGATATTTTAACTATACCTAAAACAGGTGAAACTAATTTTGAAGAGTCATATAATATTATTACAACATTAGATTCTGAAGCAATTGGTTCAATTATTAAAGCACAAGGTGCCTTAACAAATAGTGAAACAGTAGTTATTCAACCATCATTATCTATAGATGGTGAACCTGAATTAGAATTAACATTTGGTGGAGATGTTGAATACGCAAATAAAGTATCATTTTATTTACCTAATCTAACTCAACAAAATGTTCCATCACAATATAAATTACATTACAATTCAGAATTAATTAAAGAGATATTATATTGTAATAAAGATATGATATCAGGAACACTAAGCATTAATTTAGAGGGTTTAATTAAATTAGAATTCCAAAACGGAATTATAAGTAGTACTTACTACTTAGTACAAAAGGAAATTTAAGCATATTTATATAAAACAAGGTTATGAAAGAAAAAGAGTTATCAAACAGCATTACAATCCGTGATCCATTTTTAGAACCATTCTATATCCAAAAGGATACATACTGCTACACAGTATTAGAGGATGCTACACCAGATCAACGTTACACTAAAAGTGTAGAAAAAATCCAAAAAACAATAGGATATTATGGTTCATTCGGATCTTGTCTAAGACGTATTGCTAGTTTAAAAACAAGTAATAAAGCCGAATATAACTCAATTTCTGAATATATTGAGGAATGGAGAATAGTAGAAAATAAAATAAACCAATTAATTAAAATAGACTTATGAGATTAAACGCAGAATTTAACGCTGTAATTGTAAAGCCTAAAGATGAATCAGAACAAACATATGGTTCACTTTACATTCCTGATTTAGGAAAAGAAAAAAATTTATCAGGAGAAATTGTATCAATCGGTCCTGGTCATTATTCAGTAACTGGAGTTTGGATACCTACAGTATTAAAAGTAGGACAACAAGTAATTTTACCTCAAATGGGCCCAGTAAAAGTAGAACATGAAGGAGTAGAATATTATGTTTGCCCTGAAAATCAAGTATTAGCAACATTAAACGAAGAAGAATAATATGAGTAAACAAGTTATAGTAATAGGTAGTGAAGCTAGAGAGCGCTTAGTAAGTGGTATTAATACATTAGCTGATGCTGTTACAAGTACATTAGGACCAAATGGCCGAAATGTAGTTTATACAGATGGTCAGTCAGTGTTTTCTACTAAAGACGGTGTGACAGTAGCTAAAAATATTAACTACTTAGAGGATCCAATCGAGGAATTGGGTATCAAAATGATTAAACAAGCTGCTATTAAGACAGCAGACAATGCGGGTGATGGAACAACTACATCTACTTTATTAGCACAATCAATGGTTAACGCTGGATTAAATCATTTAAACAATGGTTCAAATGCGGTTGAGATTAAAAGAGGAATTGATAGAGCAGTTAAACAATTAGTTGAATCACTTCGTAAAGAATTAAAAGAAGATATTTCATCTGAAGAACAATTAGAACAAGTAGCTACTATTTCAGCTAATAATGATCCAGAAATTGGAAAAATGATAGCTGAAGCAATGAAAAAAGTAGGTCGTGAAGGTGTTGTTCATGTTGAAGAATCTAAAACAGGAGAAACATATCTTGAAACAGTAGAAGGTATGCAGTTTGAAAGAGGTTATAAGTCACCTTATATGGTTACAGATAACAATTCAATGACTGCTATTTTAAATGATGTTTATGTTTTAATTATAGACAAAAAAGTATCTCAAGTAAAAGAATTATTACCTGTTTTAGAAAGTATTTCTCAACAAAATAAATCAATTTTAGTTATTGCTGAAGATATTGAAGGTGAAGCATTAGCAGCACTTATTGTAAACAAAGCAAGAGGTATCTTAAAATCAGCAGCTGTTAAAGCACCTGACTTTGGAGATAGAAGAAAATTAATTTTAGAGGACATTGCAATCTTAACTGGTGGTCAAGTTATTTCATCTGAAAAAGGAATGAAATTAGAAAAATTTGATTCTAGTTGGTTAGGCCAAGCACGTTCAGTTACAATTTCTAAAGACACAACTACAATTGTAGATGGTAAAGGTGATGATACTAAAATTGAGGCTCGTATTAATGAGTTAATGGAACAAATTGAATTAGCAAAAACACCATTTGAAAAAGAAAAATTACAAGAACGTTTAGCTAAATTTGTAGGTGGTATTTCAATTGTACATGTAGGTGGTAACACTGAAACAGAAGTTAAAGAACGTAAAGACAGATTTGACGATGCATTACATGCAACTAAAGCTGCAATTGAAGAAGGTATTGTACCAGGTGGTGGAGTAGCTTTATTACATATGAGAGACTTAATTGAAGTAAATGATATTGGTTCACAAATTGTTTATGAAGCATGTTCAGCTCCACTTAAGAAAATTTTATCTAATGCTGGTGTAGAACAAGAAAAAATCTATCAAATCATGAATGACATTAAAAATGAAACATCATGGATGGGATATGATTTACAATCAGAAAAAGTTGTTAATATGAAAGAAGCAGGTATTATTGATCCAGCTAAAGTAACAAGAACAGCTTTAGAAAACGCAGCATCAGTAGCTGGAACTATTTTATTAACAGAATGTACTATTGTTGATAAACCAGAAGACAAAAATTCAACTCCTGATTACGGTAGTATGATGAATGGAATGATGTAATGGAAACAAGTAAAAAAGAATTTTACGAACTAATAGCTAATAGAGTTCCACCTGGTGACAGGTGGGCTCTAGTTGGTTCAAGTGAAATTTATAATTCACTAACTGAAGTATTAGAGGCTTGGTTTGATAAAACAGGTGAAAAAGCTGAATTTAAACTAAATCCTATAGGTGGTAAAGCATATGTTATTAGAACTGAAGAGGTTGAGGTTAAACCTGTAGCACCTAAAAAGTTCAATATGTATGGAGACTATTAGTAGAGTCAGTTTGGCTTTATAAATAATAAATGTTATATTTAAGTGATGAGAGAGCACAAGTTATATGTAGAAAAATATCGTTCTAAAACATTAGACGAATATGTAGGTAATGATACCTTAAAACAAGTAATAGCAAAGTATATTGAACAGAATGATATACAAAATTTATTACTATATGGTCCTCCAGGAACTGGAAAAACAACATTAGCAAAACTTCTTATTAATAATATCAACTGTGACCACCTCTATATAAATGCAAGTGATGAGAGAGGAATTGAGACCATACGAGAAAAAGTACAAGGTTTTGCCTCAACTGCCTCATTTAAACCTTTAAAGGTAATCATATTAGATGAGGCAGATTTCATTACAATTCAAGGACAAGCAGCTTTACGAAATGTAATTGAAACTTATTCTATGAGTACTCGTTTTATTTTAACTTGTAACTTTATAGAACGAATTATTGATCCACTACAATCTAGATGTCAAGTATTAAAAATTGTACCTCCATCTAAAGGTGAGGTTGCAAAACATATTGTTACTGTTTTAGAAAAAGAGAACACTGAATATGATTTAGATTCAATTAAAACTGTAGTAAACCAGTTTTATCCTGATCTAAGAAAGATTTTGAATACATGTCAATTATCAACACATAGTGGTAAATTAACATTAGATAAGTCAGTATTAATTGCTTCTAATTATATTGATAAAGTAATATCTGAACTTACTAAACCTACTCCTACGTCTTGGAAAACAATTAAACAAATTATTGCTGATTCAAATATAAGTGAGTATGATGAATTGTTTAGAGCATTATATGATAGAATAGAGGAGTATAGTAAAGGAAATGATGGTGAGTTAATTATATTAATTTCAGAATCACAATATCAATCTAATTTTAGAATTGATAAAGAGATAAACATTATGGCTTGTATATCTCAAATATTAAAGGTTATATTAAAGAAAAAGGTTATATAGAGTGAAGTTTACAAAGTATCTATTGTCTTGGATATCTCAAAATTTAGCAGTTCCATTTTGGATGATAGGTCATGTTCATTTAACAATGAACATTTATGAAGACATATACGAGATAATAGCTTCATTTGGAATGAATATTATAGTAGCAATAGGATTTTATATAGATTGGTTAAGACATAAAAAAGAAAACAATGAATAAACAGCAAGTACCTCAAGCACAAATTGACTTGACAACAACTACCCCAATTACCTCACCTGATGGTAATTCAGTATTCCAAGAAGGAGTAATTTTAAGAAAAGTATCTCGTTTCATTACAGGACAAGCAGAAGATGGTGTTATTCCAATCCCATGTTTTTTTGATATTAAGACAGGAAAAATTATGTCTGATTTCTTACCTAAAGAATTAAGAGCAGAATACGCTGAATTAAACGAAACACAAGACTAATGACACCTTGGGATTTTATAAAAAATCTTACTATAAATAAAACAAAGTGGGATTCATATACTGAGAATGAAAAAAATGATTTCAACTCATATATGGCTCATAAAGTATTAAGTATGGATGAGAAGTATATTGAACTAACAAACTTAGTCCAAAAACTACCTCCAGCTGAAAAGAAACAAATATATAATGTTTACTTAAATATTTTACCTACTAAACCATTATATAGTAAGTATATAAAATCCACCATTAAGTCTTATTCACCTGAACTATTAACTCATATAGCTTTTTATTTTGAGTGTTCAAAAAAGGAAGCTAGTGAATATATTAAAATATTACCTAAACAGGAAATGGAAAATATATTTAGTGAGTTAGGTTTAGAGGAAAAATTAAAAAAAGCATTAATTAAAGAAATAAAATAATGTCAGGTCCAATTAAAAAATATAATAACAGAGAAATCAATTTTAATAAAGAAATGTCAGAACCAGTAGCACCTTACAACACTAAAGTAAAAGATCACTCTAAAGAAACAGCTCAAATTAATACTAAACTAATTGATTATCCTAAAATGCCAGAGGCAATTCAAATATTAAAAAAAGAATATCCTACTATTGCTGATGGTTATGAACAAATAATTTTAGAACAATATGAATTATTTGCTAAAAAACATTTAGACTATGGTATGTCAAATATTTCAGCTGGTACTCAATTATCAAATTCTGATGAGATAGAATTTGCATTAACTGGTTTATGGTATAGACTAAATGATAAAGTTAATCGTTGGAAAAATATGATTATCAGTAAACGTAAAGTAAATAATGAGCCTTTAATTGACACATATCAAGATATTACTAACTATGGAATTATAGCTCAGTTAGTAGAACGTGGTCTTTGGAAGAAATAATGGCTAAGAAATTACCTAAAATAGTTAAAGAAATTAGGAAGTATAAACCTAGAGATACTGATTATAGATTTGAAAAAACTATATCGTATAGTCAAATGTCTATGTTTAGATCTTGTAATCACAAATGGCAACTACAATACAAAGAAGGTAATTACTTATATCAACCTTCAATCCATTTTATATTTGGAACTGCAATGCATGAAACAGTACAACAATACCTTACTGTAATGTATGAGGAAAGTGATATAGCATCAGATGCTTTAGATTTAAATGATATATTTGAAACTAAGCTAAGAGACTTATATGCTGATGAATATAAGAAAAATACTAAGACACACTTTAGTAGTGCTGAAGAGTTAAGAGAATTTTATGAAGATGGATTAAATATAATATCTTACTTAAAGAAGAACAAGAAAAAATATTTTAGTAAACGTGGTTGGCACTTAGTAGGTTGTGAAGTACCCATTGTATTAAATCCAAATAAACTGTATAAAACCGTGTTATATAAAGGGTATTTAGACCTTGTATTATATCATGAACCAACAAATACATTCACTATAATCGACTTTAAAACGTCTACTAGAGGATGGAATGATGCAGCTAAAAAGGATGAGGATAAACAATTCCAATTAATACTTTATAAACAATTCTTTGCAGAACAATTTAATGTTCCTGTAGATACAATTGATATTAACTTTGTTATATTAAAACGTAAAATATATGAGAATGCTGAATATGCTCAACGTTACATTCAAGAATTTAAGCCTGCGAGTGGTAAAGTTAAAGTAAATAAAGCACTAGATGCTATAAATGATTTTATAACTAGTTGTTTTAATTTAGATGGGACATATAAAGAAAAATCACACACTCCTAATCCAAGCGCGTTTAACTGTAAATACTGCCCATACTCGTCAAACAAGTTATGCGATTTTGCACTCTCTTAAACTAAGTATATATTTATAATAAAATATCAATATATACAACATTATGGAAAAAAAAGACATGACACTTACAAGTGTTAAAATACAAAGTGAATTATTCGAAGATTTTAGAGTAGAATGTGTTAAACGTAAATTCTCATTTCAAAAACTAGCAGATAGATCAATCCATCTATACTTAACAAATGAAGAGTTTCGTAAAATGATCCACAGTCATACAGGCTTAAGTTTGGAAAAATAAAAAATAGTTATTATAATAAATTAAAACAGTTATATGAATTCAAGTTTCGCTTATTTGCCTCCTGAGAAGAGGAAGAAAATTCTCCTAATATGTGATGATATTAGAGTCCATTCAGGAATTGCTACTGTCGCTCGAGAAGTAGTTTTACACACCTCACAACATTTTAATTGGGTTAATATTGGAGGAGCTATCCAACATCCAGAAGCAGGTAAACGTTTTGATTTATCTCAAGATACAAATATTAACTCAGGATTAACAGATTCATCTGTAATTTTATATCCAGTAAATGGTTATGGAGATCCTACATTATTAAGATCTTTAATTCAAATTGAAAAACCAGATGCAATTTTTATTATCACTGACCCAAGATATTTTATTTGGTTATTCCAAATGGAAGGTGAGTTACGCAAAAAATTACCTATTATTTATTTAAATATTTGGGATGACTACCCAGCACCTCATTACAATAAAGCATTTTATGAAGCTTGTGATGCATTATTAGGTATTTCAAAGCAAACAGTTAATATTAATAAATTAGTATTAGGTGATAAAGCAAAAGATAAAATTATTAAATATGTTCCTCATGGTTTAAATCATGAAATGATGTTTCCAATTGATGAAAAACATGATCAATATAAAGACATGATTGAATTTAAGAAAAATATTTTTGGAGGAAACAATTATAAATTTGTAGTTTTCTTTAACTCTAGAAACATTCGTAGGAAACAAATTCCTGATACAATGTTAGCGTATAAATTCTTTATAGACCAACTACCAGAAGAAAAAGCTAAAAAATGTGCTTTTATTTTACATACTCAAGTTGTAGATGATAATGGAACTGATTTAGAAGCAGTTAGAGAATTATTATTAAATGAAGATAAGTATAATGTTATATTTTCTCAAAATCGTTTAGGAACTCAACAAATAAATTGGTTATATAATATAACAGATGTTCAAATTCAATTAACATCAAATGAAGGATGGGGATTAAGTTTAACTGAAGCCTTATTAGTAGGAAATCCAATTATTGCTAATGTAACAGGTGGAATGCAAGATCAAATGCGTTTTATTAAAGATGGTAAATGGATGGAATTAGATGCTGATTTTCCTTCAAACCATAATGGTACAATTAAAGAATGTGGTGAATGGGCATTTCCAGTATTTCCAACAAATAAATCATTAGTAGGCTCGCCTTTAACTCCTTATATTTGGGATGATAGATGTAGAGCAGAAGACGCGGCAGAACAATTAATGAATGTTTATTCTTTAGGTAGAGAAGAAAGAAAAGCAAGAGGTTTAAAAGGTAGAGAATGGGCATTAGGTGATGAAGCAGGATTTACATCTGAAAAAATGGGTGTGAATATTATTGAAACACTAGATAAATTATTTGCAACTTGGAAGCCAAGAGAAAAATATGAATTTATTAATTTAAATGAAGTAAAAGACAGAGTTATTAACCACAAATTATTATATTAATTGTTATGAGTAAACCATTATTTATTATATCATCACCATTTGATACATTTTCAGGTTACGGAGCTAGAGCTCGTGATTTAATTAAAGCAATTATTGAATTAGATAGATATGAAGTAAAATTAATTCCTCAACGTTGGGGAGACACACCTTGGGGATTCATGGATGAAAATCCTGAATGGGCCTTTTTAAGAGAACATACATTAACAACCCCTCAACTACCTAAACAACCAGATGTTTGGATGCAAATTACAGTTCCAAATGAATTCCAACCAATAGGAAAATATAATATTGGAGTAACAGCAGGAATTGAAACAACAGCTTGTTCTCATGAGTTTTTAGAAGGTGTTAATAGAATGGATTTAACTTTAGTTTCATCTAACCATACTAAAAAAGTATTTACTGATACTAAATTTGAAAAAGTTAATTCTCAAACACAACAAAAAGAAGGAACAATTGAATTAACTAAACCTGTTGAAGTATTATTTGAAGGAGCTAACACTGACATCTATAAAGTGTTAGATAAAGTAGATACTAAACAATCATTCTTAAAAAATATAAATAACGTCCCTGAATCATTTGCTTACTTATTTGTAGGTCATTGGATGCAAGGTGATATGGGTGAAGATAGAAAAAATGTAGGTTTATTAATTAAGGCATTTTATGAAATATTTAAAAACAAAGCTAATTCACCTGCATTAATTTTAAAAACATCTATAGTGGGTTCATCATATGTTGATAGAGAAGAAATTACTAAACGAGTAAAAATGATTCGTAAAACAGTTAAAGCGAATAATTTACCTAATATTTATTTATTACATGGTGAATTTACAGATGAGGAAATGAATGAACTTTATAATCATCCAAAAGTAAAATCAATGGTTAATTTAACTA
>Ga0208091_1000178_pt1 | contig 14350 bp, 19 predicted proteins | sample LakMenEpi26Oct12_FD_150736 | JGI IMG/M metagenome (GOLD analysis project Ga0208091, IMG submission 150736) | Freshwater microbial communities from Lake Mendota, WI - 26OCT2012 deep hole epilimnion (SPAdes) | ecosystem: Environmental > Aquatic > Freshwater > Lake > Epilimnion/Euphotic zone ...
CGGCCCAGCCATGGCAGATCAGCAAGCGCTCCACGCCTTCGCCCAGTGGGTCGCCGGCTGCAGCGGCAACGAGAAGCAGGAGGGCCAGACCTTCGTTCAGAAGCTGCTGCTTAACTGGGTGAAGAAGGAATTAATAGATCAAAAGTCTGGGAAATAGACTGTAGCCATTGCGGCCAGCAAGTATCATACGTAGGCTCTTGAATCTACCTTGCGCCACCAAACAAACTCTCTAGTTTTGTTCGCACAATCTGCTGAAATCGCTTGCTCCCCCCACTCCCCAGCCAGGCTCCATCTTCAAATTGCCAACGTGACATCACATATCCTTCGCCATTATTCTTCGGGATGGTAACATTAAGAGCGACCTGATCGCGATAAGCTATGATAGCAAAACGTCCGTTGTCTTCGTCTTCAAAGAAATAGACTCCCCAGACATCTCGCCTAATTTTTTGCAGAACAAAGTTATCTAAGCAATCTGATTTATTTTTTAGAAGATCATTATACCAGATTACATAATATAAATGCGAGCATAGCCTTCGTACGTCAAATAGCTCAAAGTGTGAGGTAACGCCTTGAAAGTCCTTGCAATTACAGACCTGTGCATCAATATTTATATTGAAGTACTGTTGTTCAGCTTGCCGTTGGGCGCGTGCATGATTGCGTATGTTCTTGTTTAGCTCAAAGGTCATGCCACTAAAATACTGTTGAATCACAGGCTTTCTTTCGGACATTATCGTTTTAATCTGCCATTGTCGGACTTGTTCTTGTTGTTCTCTCAAGATTTGTTCACGCTCAATCTTTGCGTCTTCTGCTTCTCGCGCCAGTCTTTTTTCTTCGCGGACGCTTGACTGAGTTTTCATAAGAGCAACAATCTCCTCCATATTCTCTGAAATAAACTCGCGAAACTGTCGCGCACCCAAGACTTTATTGCCATAGCTCCATCGTTTTTCTAGAATACTAAATCCATAGCTTTGATAGTTGGCTACGCTGGCTCGGTTAAGGGTTAGTATATTCACCCATTCATCGCTAGAGCCGATCATGATTGAGTATTTTCTTCCGCTGTCTAAAGTACCTATATAATAGAAAGCAATATAATGATCGTATTCACGAATTGCATCGTCTAGAGTCGTACTACCGAGCAGATCAGGATTGTAATGCCTAAACTTGTAGGCAGCAGCCTTGGAAGCTGCCACTCTTTGCTTGCCTTGTTTGCTTGCTCTAAACGCTGAGTTATCATTTTGTACACTTGAGGGGCTTATTACAGGCGATGATGGCAAAATATAGTTAAGCTTTGAAGCCTCCAATCTCCCTGGAGCCGTCGGCTTTGATATTGGCAACTCTTCGCGCTTAGCTATTAGTTTCTTGCGGCGCTGGTAGTATAGAGTAAAGACATATACTAGTAATAGCGCGGCGACAACTAGGGCAATCATGCGACAATCCATGAGGACATTTCATGTGCATCGTAAACCATAGATTCAATCTATGGCAGTTATGTGAGTCTACATGTTTCCTTAACCAGTCTTATCTTGAAGTTCAAGGTTTTCTCGCTTCTTTCTTGTACTCGATACTATTCAGCTCCACGGCTGGAGCGCCAAGGATGAGGTGCTGGCCAACCTGCTCCAGCTCAACCTGGAGCTGGCTGAGCTGGAGGCTGAGGCTCAGACCATCGTTGGGCCGTGGGATCCGAACCACCCACTTAAGTCTGCCAACCAGTGAGGCGGACTCTGCGGCACTCAATCCCCCATCAGCCGCTGATCCACCGCGCTGATGCAGGCCATCAGATCCCGGTATGTGTTCCGGCACTGCCGCCTCACTGGTCCCTTTCCCTCCACGCCCGGCGAGCCTGGGGGCTGCTGAGGGCATTGAGCTCAGGCGGCCTGGGTGTGTCGTCGTCGGGCTGGTGATGAGCGTCTTCTGGTGCGCGCTGGAGCGGTCGCCAGCATGATGGTTTCTTAAGGTCTGGTGTCATTGATCGGTCTTCGCGTCTGTCGATGCTGGGTGCGTTTGCAATGTCTCTGCAGACTGTTTTTGGGGTCACTGGTCGGCCCCGCTCGGTGGCCAGGGTCGCTTCCTTGAAGGCAGCGGCCCTTCCCTCGTCAGTCTTCAATCGAGCCGCACCCCTAGGGCCTCGGCTCGCTGGCGTTGCCTGAGCTCGGCTGCCTGTGCGTTGCGGTGCTGATTGGCGATCAGCTGGGCCTGATGATCGGCCAGCAGCTGGGCCAGCTCAGCCTCACTGATCGGCGCGGGGTCGTTACCAGTCATCAGGGTTCCGGTTCGCTTTGAGCTCAGCTGCAGCCACTCGGCCGCGAAGCACTTCTAGCTCCGTTTCCAGCTGCTCCAGCCGGGCCAGGATCGGCGCCATGGGGTCGGCCATCCGGCGGAAGTGTTCGGCCTTGGCATCCTCGTGAGCCTGCAGGATGGCTGCCTGCTGGCGGTCGTAAGCCAGCTGTTCAGGGTTGGCGTATAGGGGCATCAGCCGATCCTCCGCACGAAAGCGCTCACCTGATCCACCACGCCCCCGGCGTGCTGCCAGGCCTGCAGGCGGAGGCCTCCTGAGGCGGCGTAAACGAATGGGTTGGCGAGCAGTTCGGGGGCCCCGTAGTAGGCCACTGTCAGCCGTGAGAAGTCACCCGTAAGGGCCTGCCCCGTGGAGAGGTGGGGGGAAAATCGCAGGCCGATTCCGGCGAGGTTGTGGACAGCCCCGGTGGTACGGGTTGCGTTCTGGTGAAGAACAGGCGGGCTGGAGGTGTCGCCCATCAGTTCGGCAAAGTCTGCAGCGCTGGCGATGATTGAAACCTGCTCAACCGGGGCGCCGGCATCGAGCACGGTTTGCACGTCCTCCAGCACGGTTGCAACGGTGGCGGCCCCGGATTCGCTGGGGATGGCCTGCTCATTGATCAGCCCCGGCGGCTGGCCCAGGGTGCCTGTGCCGGCCAGGATCGCCTTTTCAATGCTCACGCGCATCGCCGTTTGCATGGAGGCCCTGATGGTGGCCTCTGCTGCGGGGGATTGGATCTTGAGGCGGCGGCTCAGATCCACCCGGGCGGTGGCGATTGCATGGCCCACGGCGGCGGTTCCGGTGGCAACCTCGGAGCTTGGCACCTCCGCCCCGTCGATCAGCCAGCCGGCGAACAGGTTGGACAGGCTGGCGATGGTGTCGGTGCCCTTGGGGGTTTCTTCGATCACAAGGGCCCCGGCGGCCTGCAGCAGCAGCGGAGGGCGGAGCATGTCGCGGATCGACAGCAGCCGGCCGCCGGCCAGCAGGCTGCCGCTGTTGACCTCAACGGTCCTGAGGTTGATCTGATGGCCCCGGCTGCTGATTTCACCCAGGGCGGGATGGCTGTAGCTGCCTCCCTGTTCGACTGTTTGCAACCACTCCCGCAGGGAGAATGGGGGCGCTGATTGTTTGGTTTGCACAGGATCTGCGCGGCGTCGATTCAGGCTATTGAGCGCTAACTAGCCTGATCCTGGCCCCCACAGGCCGGCGTCAGGCAGGCCCCCGCTCGGGGTCTGCTGGGCCTTGGGCAACGCGGCGGAGGTTGGCCCTCTCGGCCTTGATTGCTCCGAGCAGCTCAACCACCTCCGGGTTGAACCACAGGCCACGCAATGAGACGCGGTGCACCATCGCGGCTGGTATGCGTGCGGTGCGCATGAGATGCCGCACACGGGCAGAAGTGCAGGCGCTGGCCGCTGCAACCTCGTTTGCGCTGATCCACCCTGCTGGCTGATCGAGCTCCATGGTGCGGCGGCTGCGGCGCTGCAGCCTTGGCGCTGGCTTGTCGTCGTCAGGCAGGACCGGCGCGATCGTGGCGGGCTGCTCCAGCTGGCCGGCGCTGAGTAGCGCTCGCATCCTGATCTGTTGGTTCATCGCCAGCTGTTGATCCAGTGGACCGGGCTCCAGCAGCACCGGCTCAGTCAGCCGTGCGGATGCTCTGCACGACCGGGCGATTACCTGCGGCGACCAGGCCAGCCACAACCTGCTGAAGGCATCGGTGGCCAGGTCGAGCCGATCGGCCAAGCTGGCGTCTGGATCGCGCTCCAACGCATCGGCTAGGGGTGGCGATCTGGTGCAGTTCCTGCGCCCAGCTCGCGGCGCTGATGGGTGTCGCGACGGTGTTCAATTCAGCCATCGTTCTCTCTCTCGGCGTACGCGGCCAGGGCGGCATTCACTGCGCTCTGCAGCTCGGTCGTCAACAGGCCACCAGCGGCCAGCCGCTCCAGCTCCGGCCGGCTGTGCTGACAGCTCCCATCTCTAACATCGGACTCCTCGAGCAGCGTGCGGGCGGATTCATTGGCCCACTGGGTCGCATCCCATCGGGCACCGGCGCTCACATCGTCCTCTGCCTCGCGCAGCTGGTAGGCAAGATCAGCCATACGGGCTGTCGTCATATCCAGCGACTCGCCCAGCATGCCCTCAACGATTGATCGGACATGCTCCCAGTACTCCGCATCTGTCAGCGGCGGCTCGTCCGGGCCGGCGATCCTTCCCCAGCTGATCCAGAACGGGGGGCCACCAATGGCTGACCTGAGCTGCTCGGGGATGTGCGCCCAGGGGTCTGGGTCGGGCTCCGGTTCGCCTGGCTCAGTCGGCGGAGTTCCCCACGCCAGCAGGTCGCCCAGATCATCGGCGGCGGGTGGGGCTGCGACTGCAGCCGGCGCGGGTGATGGGGACGGTTGGGCTTTGGTTTTCGCGTGATGGCCCAGGACCGACAGGCCGTGTTTCTCCTCCACCATCACGCGGCCACCTGCGCGGCGGACCTTGCGGGGGCTGATGCGGTGCTCTCTGATTGCCGTGCTGACTGCTGCGCGGCTCACGTCGCAACGGCGGGCCAATTCCGCGCTGGTGATGTAGTTGGCGCTCATTTCATTGCTCCTAACTTTGTGATTTCAACGATGCACTTAAGGGCGCCGTCGAAGTCGCCAACCTGCAGCATGTTGGAATAGATTTTTCGCAGGCTGAGCAGCGCCCAACCTCTGACGGCATCGGCCGATGGGTTGCCGGCGGCAGCCAGTGTTTGCTGCGCCTGCGTCATTACCTGCCGGGCATCGGTGCCGGGGTATTTGGCGGCCAGGGCCTCGCGCACCTGCTGTTCGCTGGCGCCGCTGAGCAGCCAATCAACGACGGCCAGGGCCGGCGGCGGCGTGGGCACTGTGGCCAGGGTTGCGGGCTCAGCCATGGGTCTGGAACCACGCCGTTTGCTCTCCGTGGCTGCCCTCGGCCAGGCGGCGCGGCTGGTTGCGCCACACGTCGCTGAGCACTCCCTCCAGCCAGCTGCAGAGTTCGGGATCGTGGCCGATTTCGTAGCTTTCCATTCGCGGATTCTGATTTAAATTCATGCTGCTTCTGATGGCAACTTGCCACGATTCGTTAGCGATAGTTGCAAACTTTGCGTGCGTCTTAGTTACCCTGATTGCATCGTCTCCGAAGTCTTTACGGATCTGCGCCACCAGCTGGGGCACGCGGCGCACGAATGTGCAATCAACCAACCACCTGCAGCGGGTGATCTTGCCGCTTTGCAGTAGCTCCAGCATCGTCGCCACACTGCTATGCGCCGCTGTCCAGGTGCTGATGGACAGTGCCGCAGGGCCTGTCCTTTCCAGCACGGCCACCAGCAGATCAGAGAGGCTGAACTGACCGCGCGTCAGCCCCACCAGCTCGGCGCCGTCGCGCTCCAGGCCGGCGATTGCCTCGGCGGCGGACTGGGCGCGGCGCTGATCCTCGATCAGGCGGTTGGACGGGATCGGGCGCTTCAAGACCGGTATGCCGACCACCATCGGATCGACTACCGGCGGCGGGGCATCGGCCAGAAGTGGATTGGGCAGATCAGCGAATAGGGGCAGCACCAGGGCGGCGGCAGCTTCCTCAGGCTATGGATGCTCGTTAAAGGTGTTTAGCTTGAGCGTATAGGTGGATATTTGCGGTGTTAAGCGTTTTCAAATTCGTTCTCTAGAAAACAAACGAGGTCCGAACACACCCACAAACTGAGAGAGCGAGAAGGACCCAGGCTCTCAAATAAGTTAATTGCGACTAATGCTTGCGCCTGTAACAACGGCTCCCACCTTCCTTTTTCGTTTCTGTGCTTGCTAACGGCAAAACTGTTGATCCTTCCAAATCCTCTCTATGCCGTGACGCATCCTGAAGAGCCTGGGCAGCCTGATAGTGAGCTAGCCGCTGGAGGCAAACAGCAAGGGTCGGGATCTGACTTTCTGGTTGCTTCCCTGCTAACTGGGTAGCAGGGCTGTCGTCATGCCTTGGCATAAAGCGCGGGTCTTGCATGGTAATTTTTCTGCTTATTATTTTCTAGTCTAGTGGCTAGCTTTCCTCTGTCTCAAAACCCATCAGGGAGAACCGGAAGAGGGCTCTTTGCTTCATCTGGCAGCGACCAGCCTGCCATCTCCTGGGACAAAACCAAGCGAATGTCTTCCATTGACATTGCCTTAACGTCTCTTGGTAGCCACCCAAACTTGTGAATTAAATAAAAGTGAATTGCTTCCATGCCGTATAGGTCTTTGTAGGCCTCTCGTGCTGAAATATGGTCGCCGAAGACTTCGACGTAATAATTCAAATATCCTTGTGATTGATGAACTCCTAGGCGACTACTGTTCAAAGAGGGGGTGGGCTTATTATCCATGATTAGTTATTAGCTTGGGGATGCTGCAGGGTGGGCTTCCCTCTATGGTCGCACCTATTGGTGGGTGTGTGCGCAGGCCTTCCGAAGATCACGGGCATCAGGCCACGGGCTAAGCGGTCGATCCTTTCGTCCGACCAGCCGGTGTGGGCTGGGCTGGAGCTGTTCATGGCGTTGAAGGTGCTTTGCATGGTCAGGGTTGCCTCCGCCGTGGCATCACAGCCACTCGGGCCGCTCCCCAGGCTTCGGATCAGGCAGTGGCGGCGCGCCCAGCAGCGCCCGCAACTCGCGCATCATCCCCGCCGTGGGTTTGGGTAGGGGTGGCCGCCTGCTGAGCGTGGCGCTGAATCGCCACCTCCCCAGCCGGTCGAGGTGGCGAACCTTGCGCTCTATTTCCCGGTCGCCGCTCAGCCCCTGCAGCAGCAGGATCGCCGCCTGCTGCGCACCCCTGCGGTAAGCGCGCTCCACGTCTGCCATGCTGGCCTTGGCCTTGCGGGGGTCCTGGAAGGCGCTAGTGCTGTCTTGCGGGTACCAGGGCATCAGGCCACCTCCTGCTGCTCGCACAGGCGCACCTCAGCAGGGCCGACTGATCGGAAGTCGGCGCCGCACTCGATCCGGTAACGCCTCCCGATGCTGGTCGCCACCACCGTGGCCACCCGCCAACCATTTCGCCAGCTGCCATCGCTCTGGAGCAGCTCCACCTGATCGCCTTCTCTCAGCTCGGCCGTTCCGCTCTCGGCCTGGGGGCATGGGTGGCTCAGCAGGGGCAGCCGGGTGCCTGAGCCACCTGAACGCGGTCCCTGAAGAATCCCATGGTTCAGTTGGCTCAGCCCCTGCGGTGCAGTCGTTTTGGGTGGCTCAGGTAGTGGCTCAGCGGGGGGCTCAGTGCTGGCGACTGGCTCAGGTAGTGGCTCAGTGTGCTCAGGTGGCTCAGCCGGTCGATCTGAACCAGACTGAGCCAGTGACTGAGCCAGTGAGATCCCTTGCGCTGCAACGACTGAGCCAACTGAACCTTTTAATTCAACCTCACGTTGGTTCAGGTGGTTCAGGCTGGCCCGGTAGCTGTTCTCGTTGCCAACCTTGCGCTGGTCGAGCACACCGAGCACCACCAGCCGTTTGAGCACCTTTCTGAGCCCAGCTGCCTTGCTGCCGGTGGCCTCGTAGACGTCGCCCATCGCCTCTGCGATACCGCGTGTGGAGAGCCATCCGTCGGCCGTATCGAATGCGCTCAGGACGCTGCTCTGAGCCTCGGTGAGGTTCGCCATCACCCGTTCCTGTCGCTCCTGCGCTTTCAGGGCCTCGGCGCTGCCGTGGACGTCCCAGAAACCGCTGGCGTCGCTGCTGATGATGATGTGCTCGGTCTTGCCGCCTCTTTTGGTGCTGAGGAGCTCGCGGCGCGGGTCGGACTCCTGGGGCAGCATCACGCCGTTTTCCATCCGGTAGATCAGCCCCAGGCCGACTACGCGGCTCACGGCTGCATCAATGGCTCCTGAGCCACGGCCAGCACCAACGCCCAGGTTCCCTTCCTTGCCGGCGCCCTTGCGCGTGTGGTGGGTGAGGATCGCCCAGGCATCGCCCAGCACCTCCTGGAGCTTGTGGACGGGGCCAGCGGCGCTGGACTTGTCCTCGTCAACACCAGCCGGCAGGCACTGAGCCAGCGAATCGACCAGCACCATTCCGCCAGGGTGTGCGTCAACCCATCGGCGGATTGCGTTCAGCCCGTCTGCATCGAGCTGGATGCCGGTTTCCAGGCTGTAGAGCGTTAACCGCTCGTGAACCTGAACCTCAGTGTCGCTGATCTTGGTTGTCAGCCCGACTGGCCCGAGGGTCAGATGCCAGTCCTCGAGGGTCTGGTCGGTTCCGACAATCAAGGCGTAGCGGTGGCGCGGGTCGCCTCCCTGCAACGGCCGCTGCAGCCAGCTTGGATCGCCTCGCAGCCATGCAGCCATGCACGCGGCGGCCAGGCGTGACTTGCCGGCGCCGGACTGGCCGGTAAGGAGGTTCAGCCCGTGCCGAAAGATTCCCTCAACCGCCCAGTGCGTTGCCTTGATGGTGAAGGTCTGGCCGCCGAGCACCGGCTCGGACTTGTCCCTGATGCGGCGCTGAGCCTGCTCTAGCAGCTGCTCCAGCTGGCGCTGCCCCAGTCGCGGGATCTCCAGCTCTGATGCTTTGCAAGACAGGGAGGCAATGGTTTTCATCACCGGCCAGGTTGTGCACGCCAGCTCTGCCGCGTGAAGCTCCAACCGCTCCCATCGTTCATCGAAGCTCGGTGGCTCGGGCTTTTGCGGCCGCTGCCTCCCTGCTGGCTGCTCCGCTGCCGTGTCGCCTTCGCCCCAGGGCGCCGCGCCATTGCTCGGGCCATCGGCCGGTATGAACGCCTCGCCGTTCATCGGCAGGGTGGGTTTGGGGCGCTGGTGCGCTCGATTCAGGTGGAAGCGCAACCGCTCTGGCCAGCCTGCGTCTGGCTTTGGGTTTCGGCTTTGCGCAGATGCGATGCAGGCCATCGCCTCGCGCTCCTCCAACGGCGGCCGGCATCTGGTGGCAAAGTCGAGCACCAGCGATTCCGGCGAGCCATCAACACGCAGGCCAGCAGCAGCAGCAGCTGGCGCGATCGCCCAGGCCGCTGCAGCCAGCTTGAACGCGTTGCTGTTGCGGCCGTTGTTGCGGCCCTTCTCGCCTCCCTTGTCTGCCCCTTCCAGGGCCAACCGCTCCAGCTCCTTGGGCAGCAGCTCATGCAGCCGGTACGCCTCCTGTAGTCGAGCCTGCTGCTGCAGCCCAGGCAGCGGGCATGGCGTCGGTTCAGGTGCGGGCAGCATCGCCAGCAGTGCCGCCACGGTGAAGCGCTGTCCACTGCCGCCGTGGATGCTGCAGCGCTTGCCTGTTGCAGGGTGGATGCCACCAGGCACACGCATCAGTCGAGCAGGGTTGTGAATGCTCTTGTCAGCTCCAGCCGCTGGCGATGCGTTGGCCAGCGCCTCTGCCAGTCGCTGCTGCAGCTCCCTGAACTGACCGGGCTCCAGCAGCTCGCCGGGCTCCAGTAGCCAGTACAGATGCAACGACTTGCCACCTGTCCAAACGGTCAGCGTTGGCTCAGGCAGGCCAGCGGCGCCTGGCAGTGCCTGCTGCTCCTGGATGGATAGCCCGCCATCGCATTCGCCCCAGATCCCGATGGCCTGGCTGATGTGGCTGTCGCTCGCGCCCCATGCCTTCGGGTTGCCTGATTTGTTCAGGTGCTCGGGCTTGCTTCCCCAGTTGGCGGGCCTTTGCAGTGGGTGATTCATCACCAGCCCCAGGGCCAGCTCTGGCTTTTTGCGCTGCTTCGCCTCGATCTCCTGCCAAGGAATCGCTTCTGCATCACAAGGGAAGTGGATGCAGGGCTTGCTGGGGTCCGGCGGGAACAGCGCCAGCACCAGCGGGCCGTTTCTGCGGCCGATCGCCTGCAGGAAGCGCCCCAGCTCTTGCCAGTCGATCACTGCCTGCTGTTGACCGAACAGCAGTGGGTCTGCGGGCTTGCTTCTCATGCTCCCCCCATCACCGCTATTTGCTGGGGGATCAGCCATCACCCTGTTGGCTGCCGCCTTCTTTGATCTGCTCCAAAGCCTGCTGGAGCAGGCCGCGCACGATCCTTGACTTCGTGGTGCGGTGGCGCTCGGCCAGGGCGTTGATGTCCTCCAGGAGCTCCGTGCTCAGCCGGACATTGAATGGCAGCGGCACATGCTCGGGGACTGGAAACGTAGCCATTGGGTCTTAAGCGGGTACTTACCTCAAAGGCTATGGAGGAGATTTCTGGCCCAAATCCCGCTGCCGAGACTATCCACAGGCCTGTGGAAAACTCCAACTGGGAGGTTGTAAATGGGTGCAATTCCGGTACTCCCGCTGGGTCACAGATTCAGGTCGATACGCACGATCTGCTTGTGGTCAACCACTACCTGTTTGGTGCATGCCCTCACCAGCGCTGCTGTCCATTCGTCCTGCAGCACCGCTGGGTAGGGCTCCTGCAGAGCCTGCACCAGCACTGCATCCATGAGGGCATCGGCGCCCGCATCGCCTCCCAGGATCTCCTGGCCCAGCTGTGCGATGGCCATAGCTGACTTGCTCTGCCCGGCAATGGCTGCGGCCTTCACGGCAGCGACTTCCCGCTCTACTGCGCGCAGGGCATCAGCGACCGGCAACCCTTGCTGCTGGAGGTCCATAAGCTGGGCGCGCTGTTCTTTGAGCCGCGCCATCGCCTCGGCGTCGGGTGAGGGTGCTTGCCGATCAGCTGCCGCAGCCTGCCCGAGCAGCAGGGAGGCGATCGGTTCATGCTCAGCGAGCAGCACCTTCACCAGCTGCGGCCAGAGCTGATCCTCACGAAAGCCGTTCTTATACTGTTGCGCGCAACTGGAGCGGCGGCAGTTGAACCGGACCGCCATGCCGGTGGCCCTGTACTGACCGCCACGGTGCATGGCACCGCCACAACCTCCGCAGCGCACCAGCCCCGTGAGGGTGTGCTTACGCTTTGAGCTGGGCAGCTGCCCGGTTCGGTGTTCCGCCATCCATCGGGCCACAGCAGAACGATGAACAGCCGGCTCGATCAGCGGCGGGAACTCGTCTTCGACAACTACTTCCCAGGTCGGCGCCATGCCTTTGCGGCCGACACCAGCAACGAAGGCACCGCGCAAGGTCGGGTTGAGTGCCCACACCAGAAAGCCCCGGGCTGTCCAGTTCGGTACATCGGGCTGATCCCGGCACCAGCGCTCCATCCGGTGGTGGCTGCGATCGGTGTTCCATTCATGCCAGGCCCGCTGCGCATGGTCCTTCTGCTCTGGGTGCAGGGTGAGGGAGCCGTTGGGCTGGAGCAGCAGGCCCCAGGGCGCGTGATGGGTGCGGCGGTTGGCCAGCCGGAAGGCCCGACCCTTGGCTGAGCGCTCCTTGATCCGCTCCAGCTCCTGCTGGGCGAGGGCACCGAGCACACGCAGCATGGTGCGGCCGCCGATGGTCCTGGCGTCGATGCCGTCATCGAGCAGCACCAGCTCAGGGGCATCGTCCGCGCCAAACAGGTCCGCAAGCTCGCAAGTGGTTGCGGCGCGGCGTGAGAGCCGATCCAGCCGGGTGGCCACCACGCGATCCACCTGCCGGCCGCGCACTAGGTCGAGCAGCCGGGTGAAACCCTCGCGCTGATCCTTGGAGCCGCTGTCGAGGTCGTGAATCACGGTTGCAGCACCAGCTTTCCTGAGCCTGTCGATCTGCTGCTCCAGGGCCTGGCCCTCTGCTTGCTCGGCAGTGCTCAACCGGGCATAGCCAATGGTGCGCATGGGTGAAGTGCTGCTGCCATCAGGCTATGGTCCATAGAGTTACTCACTTAACACCAGATACCAGGCCATCGCTCTACCGGCGAGATAAATCAGCGCCGCGGTGCAGCGGCCCTGGGCGTGGTGCCCTTGACGGCCTCCAGGTAGAGCTCGGCGGTGCTCAGGGTCTGCAGGTTCACGGCCCCGCCGTGCTCATGGCCCGTTTCAGGCACAGCAGCCGAATAGAGGCCGCTGCGCTGCTGGAACAGGAAGCTGTACACCGGGTGGCGGCGCAACTCTTCCATGTAGTCGCCATCGCTGAGGGCGACACCGTCGGCGGTGAGGGGCTGGCCCTTGCCGTCCACCGGCAGCAGCCGCTCGCGGCCGTCCACCTCCGCCAGCTGGAAGTGGCCGCCGCACAGCGTCACGAAGGTGTCAAAGAACGTCCCCCGCTCGTCGCCGCCCACCCGGCCTTCCGCTTCTGAAAAGAGGCGCTCCATCAAGCGCTCCTTGCGCAGGTTCTGCACCTGGGAGCGGGCCTCATCCCGTTCCTTCTCCACGCTGCGCACGCGGCGCAGGTTGGCCTCGTTGAGCTGGCGTTCGCGCTCACCCACCTGGCGCTCGAACTCCTCGCGCTTGCGCTCGGCGTCCTGCAGGCGGGCGTACTCGTCCGGGTTGATCTCCGAAAACCGCGACAGCTGGGCGCGGGCCTTGCGCAGCTCTTTTTCCAGCTGGTTGCTGCGGCGGCGTTCGGCGCGCAGGGGATCAGCAGTGCTGGGAGCAGTGGCAGAGTGATCGTCGTTGTCGCTGCTGCCGGGGCTGGAGTCGAGGGACGGCAGGGCTTCAAAGCTGTCGTCGCCGGCAGAGCCGCCATCGAGGCTGCTGGCCTCGTCGTCGTCCTGATCGAGGGGATCGAGATCAGCGGCTGGTGGAGCAGTGGTGCCGGCAGAGCCCTGGTTGGGCTGCTGCTGGTGCTGGCCGTAGACCTGCCAGGGAGCGGCAGGGGCTAGGGGAGCTGGAGCGTTGCCGCTGCTGGGGCGGCTGGAATCAGAGGAGAAGAAGGAAGAGGGCATCACCCATCACGGCTGTGGTACTGCGGGCGCCCCGTCCGGGCTGCGCTCGCTCTCCCTGTTGCCATGGGCCCAGGTGTCAGGCCGGAGGGATGCTGGGCTGATCCGCTACGAGACGCAGCACCTCGATCGGTGCCTGGGAGAGCTGGAAGGCGCGGTCATTGGTGAGCAGCGCATCGCAGCCCCAGTGCACAGCAGCAGCCAGATGGATTGCATCCGCTGTCTGCAGCCGGGTGGAGGCTCGCAGCTCGGCCGCCTGTTCCATCACTTCCGGATGGAGGGGCACCACGCTGAAGTCGGAGAAGAAACTGCGGAACGCCAGCAGGCGGATCTGATCGGCCGTGCGCAAGGGACCCACCAGACATTCCATGCGCACCAGATCGCTGATCACCCAATCAGAATCGCCGTAGCCCTCCAGCTGCTGCAGGGTGTGGCGCCGCAGCTGCTCAGACCCATCAAGGGCATAGATCAGCACGCATGAATCGAGGTAGAGCCGCATGCCTCAGCGCCAGCCGGCCCGCTCGTGCTCCAGTGCGGTGTCGATCTGCTCCTGGCTGAGGCCCTCGGCTGCGGGGATGGCGGCCTGGAGGTCCAAGAGCTTGGCCAGCAGCCTGCGGCCTGTTGGTGCGGTCTCATCGGCAGGGGTGATCGCCACGGTCACACGACCGGTGGGAGTTCCAGCCGGCAGCTGCAGGGTCCGGTCCTCCCTGATCTCAGCCGTGAAGGAGAAAGGTCCCATCAGCGCTGCCTGGATCAAACCAAGCTAAGGGCAGCATCAACATCCGCACGGTCTGTGGGGACGCTGGCCAGAGCAGGCGAGACCACCAGCCTTCCCATGGCTGCAGCAATGCCAGTGTGCCGTTGTACCGGATTTTCCAGCACATCAAGCTGGCGCTGATCGCCCTGGCTCCGATCGGCATGCAGGTGGTGCCGGTGCGCCGCTGAACGCCACTCCAACGGCTCGCTGGCGAAGTGGCTTGGCGAGCGGACCACCAGCGTGAAAAGCCGGTACGCTCTTACCCCCTTCCCTGGCAGAGCAGCGGCCATGGACAGCCCAACCCCGCCCCGCGGCGCCCAGTTGCTGGTGTTTCACCCGCGCCAGCTGGAGGACGCCGAAGCCCTGATCCGTGCCGTGAAGGCCAATCAGACGGTGGTGCTCAATGCCAGCGCTACCGACGCCGGGGAGGCCCAGCGGCTGATCGATTTCGCCTGCGGCGGCATGGAGGCGATCGACGGCCAGACCTACCGCATCGATGCCGAGACATTCCTGTTCACCCCGGCCCGGGGGCGGGTGGAGCACTGGCCGCTGGCGGCCTGAGGCTTCAGCACTGGTCCGCCACAGCCGCACCAACAACCCGTCCCGATGTGTATGCCCGGCCTAGGC
>Ga0208091_1000183_pt1 | contig 13974 bp, 30 predicted proteins | sample LakMenEpi26Oct12_FD_150736 | JGI IMG/M metagenome (GOLD analysis project Ga0208091, IMG submission 150736) | Freshwater microbial communities from Lake Mendota, WI - 26OCT2012 deep hole epilimnion (SPAdes) | ecosystem: Environmental > Aquatic > Freshwater > Lake > Epilimnion/Euphotic zone ...
GTGACATTACTACTTATATTGTTAATAACAATGTGGTTCGTCGTGTTCCGACTCACCTTGTGGACACGATTACACATTTGAATGAGTTGTATGAAAAGTATGTTGATGAAGGTTATGAAGGTCAGATGGTTCGTACTGATGGACCTTATGAAAACAAACGTAGCAAACATCTGCTTAAACGTAAAGAGTTTCAAGATAGTGAGTACAAGATTCTTGACATTGTTGAAGGTGTAGGCAACAAGAGTGGTATGGCTGGACATATGGTATTCAAGAACCATAAGGGAATTGAGTTCCATAGCAATATTAAGGGTGACCGTGAATATTTGAAGGAATTGTTAAAGAACAAGAAGAAATATATTGGAAAGAGTGCTACGGTGAAGTATTTCAATCTTACACCAGATGATGAAATCCCTCGTTTTCCTTATGTGATTAACATTGATCGTGAAAGTTATGAATAAAACAAAATCAGCTAGAATTGTACTGGACATTGAATGGGAATGCGTGGATGATAGTGATCTTCCTTCATTGTGGGATTGGAAACGCATCAAGTTACCTATGGATTTGACCAAGGTAAAGTATGTTGGTATCCAACAATCAAATGGACCGGAAAATGTAACTAATTGGATGGGAAATTAAAATATATGACTAATGTAAAGAAATCAGATATTGTTGACTGGCTTAAAAATGTAGTGGAAAAGAAAATGGTTAAGGAGCTAGATATTCCTAATGCTAAGGTATATCTTAGTTGTGACCGTCCACATCCTGATGTAATTCTTGAAACCAAGAATGCTGATGGTGATCTACAGATTGTACGGTTTCTAGTCATATGACAACCAATAAGTTTTTTTTGACATTAGCAAGAACTATTGACCACCGTGTAGGTCATACAGATGAATGTAAGCCAGATGTGCCTGTATTGCCTGTAAATTATGCTCTTGCTAGTTTTCTCTTGAGGTTTATCATTGTTCTGGTAAACTTTATTACATGTGGGTTTATTATAACAAATATTATTCACCACTGGTAAAAATTTATGAACAAACCAAAGTATTATTTAACAGTCAATCTACCACCAAATTTTGATGATGTAGATGCAGAAGCCATTAAAACTGATCTAATGGCTTATATTAACAGCAAGAATCAGTATGGGGCTATGTATGGTCCCAAGTCACATAAAAAAGGAATTACTGTTGAAAAGGTAATTTACAGAACCAATGAAGACTAACAAAGAAGTAGTTGCTAGACTAAAAGAGTTTACTAACAATAATTGTAACACTACACTTGATCCCAAGTTGTGTGAAGACATTCGTTATCTGTGTGATGAAGTAGAAAGATTTAGCCGTGAAATTGTAAAGGCTAATGATCATATGGATGAAGACTATATTACAATTCAACGTTACAAGAATAAACTAGAAAAGTGTCAACAAAATTTATCTATTTATGAATCGTTTTAATAAAATTGTGTTGGGTAGTCTTGCTGCAATTCTATTGACTGCTATGACAGTAGAACCACCTAAGATTAAGGTATATCTAATTATGTCATATAGAGGCAATGATTTGGCTATTGAGAAGGTATATTTAAAAAAAGAAAACGCACAGAAATATTGTGATATGTACAAAGACAGTCATAATTATTCAGTAGAAGAACGTGAGTTAACAGAATGAAGAAACTATTAATTATTGCATTATTGTCTACTGGATGTACCAGTGGAATGTTATTGAGATATAGTTATAATAGAGCATTAGAGACACTACCACCTTGCAGTAGAGTACATGCTATTAATAACAGGTATATTACTTACAGTATGATTGAAAACTCAACAAATAGTGTATATGTAGTACACACAAATTATTATAGGGCCTATTATAATTGTGACGGTAAAATTATTAAAACCACATCAAATAACTAATGCAAGATAAAATTGATAGTATTATCAAAAAACATTGTTTGGAAATGCAAGAAGTAGACAAAACCAAAAGTATTCCAATGATAGTAAAACAATTGGATGGTATTGTTTATACTATGTACAGAGAACTATATGGATTGCGTGATATACGTTCAGATAATTACTATTTGAATAGTTTTACCGCAGATGATAAGAAGGGACATTGTTGTTAAAATGAATGTAAATGAATTTGAACGTACAAAGCCTGTAATCACTATGCAAAAAATCAATGATTTGATTAAGCTTATTGATGAAGAACGGGTAAAGACAGAAATTTTATACAGAGACAGAGTGCGTAGTCTTGATGATATTAGTATTCTTCTTAAAGAAACAAAGAAAAGTTTTGTGAAAGGTGAATAATGAAATTCAAAAATTTTGAAGGAGTGGAATATGAGGTTATTTATGCAAAACCTCACGGTAGATATCATGCGTCTGGTTTATGTGATAATCCAAACGTTAAACATCCTTCAATTATTGTTGATCCAACATTACAAACACGTAGACAACTAAATGTTTTGATTGAAGAAGTATTTCACGCACATTTATATGATTTACCAGAAAAGAAAGCAAGAAAGTTTGCGGCTAATCTTGGCAAGTTAATCTACAATAGATTTTTAAAACAATGAACACTTTATATAAAGTTATAAACTTGACTGTTGGATTAGTTTTTGGTATTCTATTTTCAATGGGAATATTGTTGATATTATCAATTTTCTTTTTAGTATTAATTCCATTTCTATTTTATCTCACCACAAGACAAGTAATTAAACAATTAATCGTAATCAAATAATATGAATGAATCAAATAGTGAAGTATTGGTAAAGAAAAACATTGTGATGTACGCAAAGAAAATCCGTGACATTCAACAAGAACAAGTAAATCCATATATGGAGTTAATTGAAAAAAATCTTGCTGAATTGTATCCATCATTAGTAGATAGAGATGATGGTGTTGAAAATTGGACATGTGACATTATTAATGCATCTTCAAATGCAGAAGTAATTGAAACTCTTGATAGAGTTGAACAAATTCTTGAAAAAGAATACAAAGATAAATGGGTATGTAGTGTTTGCGGTGAAAACACTTATAACGTTGATTGTGACTATCTAGCTGGTATAGATCATTTGTCTTGTCTTGCAAAAGAAGAGTTAAAGAAAACTAATAAAACTGAAAGTAATGATCAACTACGTGAACTCAAAAATCAACTAGGTAATTTACAAACTTATGTAAAACAACTAGAACAACAATTGGAAAGACTAGAGGAACGTTATGATGAACCAACCAATTAATATTCAAACAGTTGATCTTGAAGTAAATACACAACTATTACTGGATGTATTTTTAAAATATGGTGTAGTCACATCACATCCAATTGATTATGAAGAATTTGTGAAAGATGTTATCGGTACAACTATTTCCACAAAAACTATGGTATATGATCAAGTAATTGTGCCAGGTTATAGTTTCAATTTGTGAAGTTATTAATTGCATTAGGTATATTGATATTTGTCTATATAATTGGGTGGCACCAGTTATATGGACAATTTATTAGTGACTTTTACAAAAAATATCAGTGGTATTTGGTATTTTTGAGTGTGCCAAATACTATTTTGTCAATTTATGCAGCAAAAATTCTAACAGAAGTTTTTGAAGGTAAGATGTGGCCTAACAGAATATTTACATTCAGTATTGGTATCATAATGTTCACAATATTGACTCAAATATATTTCAATGAAAGATTAAGTTTAAAAACGCTTACATTGATTGGGTTGAGTGGACTAATTGTAGTGTTACAAATTTTGTGGAAATAATAAATGAAAACAATATCTTTAATAGACAAAAAATCATCAGAGAATCCGTCATTCAACAATGCAATATTTAATAAATTTGTTGAAAAATTAAAATATTTTAACTATGATTACGATTTGATAGAAGTCGAATACAAATCAGATCGTTATGGACCACTTCCAGCACCAGGATCTTTTTTTGATTTTAAAATGAAACAATTTTATAAAATTCTGGAAAATTATGATGAAAATGAAGTAATTTTGTATTTGGATTCATTTGATGTATTGCCATTAGCAGGTCCAGATGAAGTTTACCAAAAGTATAAATCATTTAATGCTGACATCGTATTTAGTTATGAAAAAAACTGTTGGCCTAATTTAGGCAATATGAATCGATTTTATCCAAAAAAAGATTATATCAATGCTGGAATTTATATGGGAATAAATTCCCAGATTAGAAAAATCATGGATTATAGTTTTACGTTTGACACTATTCAATTTTATGATGATCAACATGCATGGGCATTATTGACAAGATTAATACGAGATGGTATAAAGGTTGAAGTTGATACTAAAAGTAATATTGCATTATCTCTTAACGACATGGACATTTCTGGCTATGGTATAGTAGAAGATAGATTGGTAAATTTTATTGATAATACTAAACCATGTTTTATTCATGGAAATAATCGATCTTTTAATGGATATATAGAAGATAAAAATAAAAATACAATAAACACCTTATTGGATATATATGAATTGTAATCTAAGAACAAAATTATCAGTAATATTACTTTTAATCAATGTTGGATGTATGAATGACAAAAATTTAGGATATGGTCATTTCAAAAATGAAGTAATAACCAATCAAATACAACTAGTTATCAAATGAAAAAAGTCATTGTTTCAAAAGTTGAATATGAATTTATAATTTTCTCATTAGAAGAGTTATATACACTATCATCAGATGAAACAATATCAGATAAGTGGTTATCAAAGTTGGAACCAACTAAAAAACTATTTGACTTGGAATTGGAGTTCTATAACATTAGAAATGACGGTCAAACTCCAACCAAAAAAGAAATGGTCAAATGGTTGCTCGCAAAAATAAAAAATAAAAGTCTTGACCTTTGACTTGTTCAATGGTAACATAGGTTATGTTAAATTTCAGTTCAGATAAAAAGAAAATTGTAATTGTTGCTGATCCACACAACAACTATCAAAAGCTAGATACTATCATTAAAAAAGAAGATGGAGATATTAATATCTGTCTCGGTGATTGGTTTGATAGTTTTATATATGATGAACCACAACACTATGCAGATACCGCAAAGTATCTACTAGAAAAGTTTTTACCTAACAATAACAACTATACTTTGTTTGGTAATCATGATCTACATTATTTGTTTGACGCACCTAGTGTATGGTGTAGTGGTTATGAACAATGGAAGTTTGATAGAATCAATGATGTAATTGAAAAACACAGAGGTTATTTTCAAAAGAAATTTAACTGGGCTTGTGTTGTAGATGGCATTCTATTGACCCACGCTGGTTTAGATCAACGATTGGTGTCTCCCAATTGTTCTACAAATGAAGATATTTTCAAATATCTTGATCAATGTAGTGATGAAGCTACAACCAAGTTAAAGAGTGATGATTTACATTGGTTTTATCAAGTTGGATATAGTAGAGGAGGTAGATTTAGAGCTGGTGGTATTGTATGGTGTGATTTTGATCATGAATTTAGTCCTATTGATGGTTTAAGACAAATTGTAGGACACACAAATCAATGGGAAACTGGCAGAGCTGCTCAGTATCATAAAGAAGGATATATGAATATTACAGATGCAGATAATATTTGTATTGATTGTAATTTAGATCAATACATTACTATTGCAAATGGTAAGATTGAACTAAAAAATTACGCAGACTTATAATAAGTAAAGTTACACTTGTGTTAAGGGTTGTTACATTACCGTGACAACCCTTTTCTTTTGCGTTAATAATGATATATTAGTACATATGAAACATTTAAACATTCATTGTACCCATTGTGATTCACAAGCAGTTATTAAAAACGGTAAAATTAAGATGACTTGTATATGTGATGATGATGTAAGAATGATTGATTTAAATGAACATATTGATGGTAGACATCATCAACATGTATATAGTATGTTTAATGATGATTATGAGTATGTTAACGTAAAATAAAGGGGGAGGGGGTACCCCTAAAATAAATAAAAAGAAAATTAAAATTTGTCTATATTTATTGGACAAATGGGTGAAAAAAGACAAAAAGAGGGTTATATTTACGTAATTAGTAACATTAATTTCCCTAATTATTACAAAATAGGTGTTACTGAAGATATTAAATCTAGACTACGTACATATCAAACAAGTAGTCCGTTAAGAAACTACAAAATAGAGTATTATATACATCATCCAGACTGTTATACTGCAGAAAAAGATATTCATGAACAGATGAAGCATTTTGCTAGGAATCAGAAAAATGAATGGTTTGAAATTGGCAGTTTACAGATGGTAATTGATAGATTGGATGAAAGTCTACAACCAAAAGAAAAAATTTCTCTTGACCTTTATAAAAAGTAGACTATACTTATGATGTAAGGTGAGTTATGAATAATGTTGCAAATAAACTAATATGTTTAAATCTTAATGCTAACTGGCAACCAGTTGGGTTTAAAACCGTCAAAGATGCTATTGTGGATCTTTGTGGTGCTGAATCTCATGGTAAACCATCTACAATGGCATTGGATATTGAATATGAACTAGATGATAATGGACAACCCATTTTTGATGAAGCTAAGAGTATGAATCCAGTTTCATGGGAAGAATGGATGTTGTTGCCTATTAGACCATGGGATTTGGCCATAAATAGTCCTACTAGAAGCATTAGGGTGCCAACTGTCATCATTGCTACAAATTTCAACAAAATGCCTATTAAGACATTTAAAGGAAAACCTAGCAAGGATGGTATTTGGAATAGAGATCAAGGTATTTGTCAGTATACTGGTAAGAAGTTATCAAAGGATCAATCTACTATTGACCACGTAATTCCACGTAGTAAAGGTGGTTTAGATACTTGGACCAACATGGTTGTTTGTGACAAAAGTCTTAATAGTAAAAAAGGCAATAAAATGAACAGTGAACTTGGTTTGAAGTTAAAGAAAGAACCAGTGGAACCAAGTCCAACTCCAGTGTCTGCTTTGATCAGAGAAGCAAAACATCACACTTGGAAACATTTTTTAATTAATAGTTAAAAATAATTACACAAAAACTTCTGGTGAAATACTTATTCATCAGAAGTTTTTTATGCGTAAATCAAGAGTTGATAAAATTAAGTTGTTAAATGAAGAAAATGAAGTGGATGTAACTTCAGATATGCTCAATTCTTATAGAAGTAATACCAAAAAGAGAGTAACAAAAAAAGGATTAGAAAAGTATTTCAACAATCTAATCCTTTTGATGCAAAGCCGTGAGTTAGTTTAACTACTCCAGACTAATTCTTTTTTCTCTCAATTCTTTTGGTAATAGTTCTTGAATTGGATAGGTGCATTTTGAACACACTGGAATTTGGATTGGTACCAATGCGTCTTTATCTGTTCCCGCCAATATTTTACTTACTCTTCTAAACATAAATGCGTTATTAAACACATTATTGTTGCACTTTTCACACTCAATTGCGCTTGTATCTTCAATACCAAAGTTTGGTTGTTGATTCATCATATTTTGATTCATATATTTATAGTCCGATTTGTTTTAAATCATTAGTCACCATCTTTTCAACGAGTTGTTCAAATGATGTTTCTGGTTTCCATTCCAATTCATTTCTGGCTTTGGTACTATCCCCTAGTAACAAATCCACTTCTGCGGGTCTATAAAATTTAGGATTAATTTTAACCAAAACTGATGATATAGGTTCATATTTCATTGCATCTTTGGTACTAATACTAAATTCCGCTGATTCTGCTTGTCCATGCCATGCACCTTCAATGTTGGCTGATTTAAACGCATACCATACAAATTCTGCAATAGTGTGTGTTTCATTACTGGAAAGAACATATTCATTTGGAGTGTTTTGGTTTAACATTAACCAAATACCTTTGACAAAATCTTCAGCGTCACTCCAATCTCTTTTGGCTTTTACATTACCCAATTCAATTGGTTCAAATGATTTATTTTCAAGAATAGCTTTTTTGATTCTAGCTACCCCTTTTGTAATTTTACGAGTAACAAACTCTTCACCTCTACGAGTACCTTCATGATTAAACAACAAACCTTGAATTGCATACAGATTATAACTTTCTCTATATACTTTAACTAATTGTCTTGCAGCTGATTTACTTGCACCATATGGACTACGTGGTTTAGCTGGGTGTTTTTCATCTTGAGGAATATACTCAACATTTCCATATTCTTCACTACTACCAGCGTTATAAAATCTACATGAAGGTTTGTGTTGTCTAATAGCTTCAAGTATATGAATTACCGCAGTGGTATTACATTCCCATGTTTGGGCTGGAAAATCCCATGATGATCCTACAAATGTTTGAGCGGCTAAATTGATAAAATAGTCTGGTTTTAATTTTTCAACAATTTTACTGATACTATGCGCATCACTCAAATCAAAGTTAACCAATTTAAAACGTGGATTATTGTCTAAATGCGCAATATTCTCATGGTTTTTAATACTTAAACGTCTTGCACCACCAATTATGGTGTAATCAGTGTTTTCAAGTAGATAATCAACCATATGACTACCATCTTGACCAGTAACACCTGTTACAAACACTAATTTTTCAGTTTTATTTTCTCCGACAACATCATTTATATTGTATATATTCATAATAACATCTTTTGGGTTCATAACCGTGATTATTCATCGTAACCATCATCATCTTCATCGTCAAAATCTTCATCATCTATAGAGTCTTCATTTTTCTGATGAAACATTTTAAAATCATGATCAGATAATTTTAGTAAATTAACTATTGTAAGTATCAAAAAACACATTTCATCTTTGTTAAGTTTTTTTTGAATTACTTTTTCTACAATAGAAGCACCAAAAATACTTAACAATGCGGTTCTTTTAGTATCATCCAAAAAGAATTTGGTAGATTTTTTACCAACACTCTTTTTTTCTTGATAAGGAACTACTAATCCGGGTATTTTACCTAAATTAATACTTTCATTAGTTTTCTTGATTATCTCTTTTTTAAGTAACAAGTCAAATTCTTTTTTTGTTTTACAATTTTTTTTAATTTTTTGCGTCAATGACTTAAATTCATTTTTAGAAATTTTACGTGCAATGCTAAAAGATGACATCACACCATGTTTTGCAATTAAATGATCTAAGTTGTTCATGATATATAAATATCATAATAACATTTTAAATTTTATTTTAAAATCTAGCCTTGATTGGTTTCTTTGCACCTTGCATCACATCAGGATCCATACTATAATGAATGGTTCCTCTTCTGATATATCCTCTACCAGACAAAAACATACAGTTATAACACACAATCTTAAGATTTTCTAATTTATGATTGTGTCTATCACCATCTTCAAACCATAATAACAATGGAATTTTACCATCTGTTACTCTACGTTCATTAAATCCACATTGTTCACATTCAGCTTTTTTAGTATCAGAACGTATCAATTTATCTTTTAATCTGTGAATAGGAAAGTTAGGAAATTGACCGGCAAGTATCTTATGCAATGGATATTTGCCTTTACTGGGATTAATTGCATTTTGAACTTTTCTTCTTAGATGTGTTTTACATATGTCATGACAACCATACATCTTTGCATACTTTTTATATGTCACATATGTAACTCCTAATCGTATTGCAGTTTCTTTTGCACTTCTTGATTTTTCTCTTGCCTCTCTGATTTCAGATTCTAATAAAGGTCTAGCACTTTTGCCTCTTCTACCTCTTTTTGGAAATAAAAATGGTTCTGCTTGTTTTTCCAAATGTGGAATACTAACACCATTTTCATGTAACTGTTTTACTTCTTCAGCAATTTCTTTTGCAACGTCTTCACCAAGACTATTGATCTGTTTAATTTCTTTTACTTCTTGTTTGAGACTTTGTAATTCAGACAACTGTTTTTGCATTTCAGCCATCTGAGATAATATAACATTAATATCAGGAGTATTCATATACTAAGCTCTAATTGGTTCTTTTGCTAAATCAATCTTTGTTTCATGTAAAAAGAATGATCTGAGTAATTCTGCTTTTGAATAAAATCCAGCATTGGTTAACAATTTGTATGTGTTGTATACAGTTGGTTTAATCTTTTTATTTTTATTCACTTCCCACGCTTGAATAACGGGTGTCACTTTTAACATACCTTCATTTATTTTTTTCTCTAACGCTTGAGTACACGCTTCAATTATATAATCCTCAAATATATTATTGTCTACGTTTATTGTCTCAATCCAATCATGTCCCTTAACAATTACTTTTTTCATGTTGTTAAATCTCCGTCATTTAATAGATCCATATTTTCAAGCTTACGTTTTACACTATCACAAACTTTTTCTTCTACTGTCTTTGCAACAAACACAATCTTTTGTATGCTTTTACTTTTAGCACTATCACGCCAAACTCGACCAGTAGCTTGACGCATTAATACTGCGGAATAACTAGGACTAATCAATGCCATACGTGGATGTTTACCATTCAAATCATGTAAACTTAATCCAGCACCACCAGCTTGAATGTTTACTAATATTATCCGTTCTTTGTCCGCTTGAAAATCATCAATGTTTTGTTGTCTGGCTTTTGCATACTTAGCTTCACCATTAACAATACATTTTGTGTTTAATCTTTCTGATAAAGCATCAATAGTTTCAGTAAAATTACAAAATACTACCACACTCATTCCATTTTCAATTGCCTCTTCAATCATTTCAATGAAAAGTGGAACTTTGACCAATTCTACTTTTTGTCTAGCTCTGAGAATTGCAGTCAATTCACTAGTATTTTCTTTACTTTCCTTCTTTATCTTCTTTTGTAACTTAGCCAATTCAGCTTCCATCTCCGCATAAATGTTATTGATCTTCTTTTGAGCATCTTCTTCCATGTCATAACATTCAGCATCAATTTGACTTTCTGGAAAGTTTGGAATTGTATCTCTTGTGAGTCTTACTCCTCTGTTAACAAATATATCTTCATGAAGTTTTTTCAATACTTCTTTGTTACCATTAAATTGTAATCCAAATCTACCTTTAGTTACACCATGTGCATATAACCAAGTGTAATATTGTTTGTTGTTCTCAAACAATTTAATGGCCATTCCTACAGTCTTTAATTCTAATGGATTGGTTGCGTTAGTAGCACTACAAAACAACATCTTATAACCTTGTTTTAATGCTTCCAAACAAGTTTCACTGTTTTTTGTATTTGCACCCTTTAATTTTTGACTTTCATCCCAAATAATAAGAGTAGATTTAGGAATCTTCCATACAAATTCATTACGTCTAGTGTCTCTTCTTTTGACATAAGACGCAATCATACTGTCTTTTTTACCCATTCTAAGCATTTCATAATTGATAATGCCAACCAATCTATGATTCATCTTAAAATGATTCTTGATAACTCTTTTCCAAGATTCCATGACTGCTTTTGGACATACTACAAGAACGTCCATATCCAATTCTCTTGCAGTGCCACATGCATTGTAGGTTTTACCAACGCCTACGTCACTACCATCAATTGCGCATCCCCATTTTTTGATGGCTGCGCATAATGTACCTACAGCAGTAACTTGCCATGGACGTAATCCACTATTGTCTTTGAGTTCAATTGGTTTTAATGGAGTTTCAACCTTTGCGGTTTCAACAGTTTTTGTGTTAGTTAACTCTTCTTTTTTCAACTTGGTTTCAGTTAAAAACCAGTCATTGTCAACTTTTTTGACTCCATATCCTTTGTCTTTTAATTTGAAACTGTTACCCTTCCAATAAATGAAAAATTCATTTCTATAGTTTACTGGAATTAACCAATGACGGGTCCATACTGGATAACCGTCTTTTGTTTCAAGTTGATATGGATCACTCCACTTTACGTCCAAATTAATCATGTTTAATCACCCATTTCAGTACGATATTTGCTGTACTGTGCTACTTCATGAATATTACCTTTTACAAGACTACCATCTTTTCTTACAGTGCCAATATTAAAATATTCACTTAGTGATTGTGTAAATACTTTACCTTCTGCATCATCATAACCATGACCTAAATCAATTAGGTTTTGCATATATTGTTGTCTGGTTTGACGAAACTTGCGTTGAACAGTAGTTTCCAAATGTTTTACCACTTCATTAACTGAATTGTAAATAAATGGTTCTCTTCTAATAGTATTATCTATAATATAGTATTTCATACGTTTATATATATGAACTATACCACGTTACAAATTATATTCAATTATTTATAATTTATTCCGTTATTTTATCCACTTTTGTTCTTTTAAGATATCATCAATCAAATCTTTTTCTGGTTTATCCATTTCTTTATCAAATCTCTTCAATACTTCTGTCAATGGATATACTCTGTCAGGAGATTCTTTTTGTTTTTCTTTAAGTTCTTGAATTACGTCAACTATCTTAGTAAGTGGTGACTTATATTCATCAACCTTATCTTTTGATGCAAAGTTAGCCATTTCAAATGCTTTTGGTGTTAATCCTTTAACCAAACTCAAAATTCCAGAACCAAGCATATTGAATATACTAAATGCTGCACCAGCTGCTGGATGTACACTTGCTAGTATTCTTAACAAAGCAAATACTACAACAAATATAATAATTGCGGTTAAACAACTAAAGAAAAACTTTTTAAGACCCCAGAAAACTGCATTAAGACCAAACATACCACTCATACTATCAATAGTAGCTTGTTTTGCATCAGATTCTTTTGCAACTTCTTTGGCTTTATCAGTCATTTGCCAAAGTTGGTCATCATATTTGTCTTTTAATTCGCTTTTTTCCTTCTGTAACTTATCAATTACAGTATCTCTTTGACCCAATAGTTCTTCACCCTTCTTTCTTTCTTCTGCCAATGATGAATTCAATAAATCAATTGTGGCTTTGATTCTTTTGATTTCATCCAAATGTGGTGAACCAACTATACTAATAACTCTTTCATTAAGATTCTTGGCAGTTTCTACTTGAATTGGAGCATTGGTTACTTGTTGTAATGAATATTGAATACCCTGAGCCAATACAGATGTTTGTACTCTTTTACTCTTGTCATTCTTGACCAAATCATCATATGTTTGGTCAATTTTCTTTTCTTGTTTGGCAACTGCATCTTGTGCAGTGCTTACTTGTTGACCAGGTACAATTTTGGTAGTACAACCAGCCAACAATAATGCAAATATGGTTAGAGTGAAAAACTTTTTCATGTTAATTATAAATATTACTTTTTATAATTAAACAATTATAAATTTAATTTTTGGAAAGGGGAATAGAAGACACTAAATTTCTTTCAGTTTGTCCACGGATAATATCAAAATACTGTAATAGTCTATTTAATATGTTATCTGCTATTTTTTCATACCAATCTTCCGGTTTATAATCAGTGATACTCAATCCAGCATGTAGAGATTTTAAATTATCTTTTTGAAATTCTTGTTGTATGAATTTTATTAAATCTTGTTTTAATTGTTCTCTATGATTAATAGTGAAAATTTCACATAATTCTTCTTTATAACTCACTTTAACAGGAGCTTTACCTTTACCACCATCACCTTTTTTACCTCTACCAGCTTTATTTTGAGCGGATTTTTTTCTTTTTACCCAATTGGCAATAGCTTTACGTCCACCTTTGGATCTTAATCTAGCCACATATTTTTTACCCAAACAAGCACTGTAACTGCTTCCTTTTTTTGCGTCACCGCATTTACCTACTTTTTTACCGCTACTATTGTATCTATCCCATCCACCGCCGGATGAACTGCCTACACCACCTTTACCAAACCATCTACCCAATCCACTGTCAGCATAAACTTCATCAATCAAATTTATCATTTGATCTTCTATAATTTCCTGTGGTCTGTTCATATTCAAATATAAATATAATGGAATTATAATATATTTTAATATTTATTTGAAAGAAAATTATGGCAACTTTAAATATAAATACAGCCAGAAGTGACATTGGTACCAATTATGTAACAATTTATACTTGTCCTGTAAATAGCACTTCAGTG
>Ga0208091_1000187_pt1 | contig 13860 bp, 28 predicted proteins | sample LakMenEpi26Oct12_FD_150736 | JGI IMG/M metagenome (GOLD analysis project Ga0208091, IMG submission 150736) | Freshwater microbial communities from Lake Mendota, WI - 26OCT2012 deep hole epilimnion (SPAdes) | ecosystem: Environmental > Aquatic > Freshwater > Lake > Epilimnion/Euphotic zone ...
GTCGAGCAAGACAATGGCGACTACCTGTGTGACGCCGAGGGTAATAACCTGTTTGACTGGTATCACGAAGCCGAGGCTGTCCTGACTGAGGCACAGGGCGATGAGCCGATGGCCTTGACAGTAGATACCTTGGACAACGAAGTCAAGAGTGCCGTCATCAACATCGGCAAAGACAACGGCTACATCGAGGCGTTCTTGTGGGAGGGTGTTGTGCGCCTCAATGTGTTCAACAAAGAAGGTGACGTGGTGCATAACTACGCCATCACAACCAAAGACTTATGCGCAAAGGGCGGTTGGACTGCACCCAAGTTCGAGCCTGCACAGGAACACTACGAAGGGGAAGCAATGACTGACCAAGAAAAAATCAAAACGTTGGGAGAGTGTTTGAACAACCTCACTCAGTCTGCCGAGGCGTACCTTGAAGATAAATCATCTTTTGCAATCAAAACATTGCTTGTAGATATTGATATCGCATGGGCTGTTCTTAATAAGTTGCCCCCTAAATCTTGGAACCTGTAAGGAAGCACCATGAACTTAACATCAATCTTGTACGCCATCGGGTTCACCCTTGGCTTTTGCCTGTGCCTGTTTGCAGGATGGGATGCGGATGGCAATGCCTTTCGTCAGGCGTTCCTTGTGTTCGCTGGCTTCTGCTTCGGCGGTATGGCCGTCATGGTTATTGAGGCACTCGACCAATGAAACTATCACTCAAACAAAAGCGGGCAGGTGCGGTCAATGTGTACGAGGTCAAGTTGACCCTGTACGTACACCATCAGTCCGAAAAGGAAGTCCAATCATACCTATTCACTGCCTTGGAAAATTGGGCAAAGGATGGGGAAGTTATCACAGGGGTGCAGTTTGACTCTATCGAAGAATCAGACAAGCGGTTCTTCGTAAATGTTTCATACCCTGAATGCTTTGCGGAGGAAGCATGACCCACTACCACTTACCCATCTGCACCTGCTGTTATGCAGTGCGTGTCGAACCCCAAAGAAAGAACATGACACGCCCCACGTGTACGGATTGTGGCGAAAAAGAAGCACGTAAGGTCAAGCACACCATTGTGCCCATGCCTAAGAGTAACTACATCGTAGTAACAGATCGTTCATTGTTACTCAATTTGAATTCATCACACAAGGGAGGGAGGTGAATGGCACGGATAGATAAAGACGCAATGGATGCGCTTAAGTTGGTGCGGGAGTTCCTACATTTGTATGGACACGACTTGACGGGAGATACGTTTTACCCATCCTATCATTTTCGGCACAACTTCTTGCTAGTAATTGGTGAAGTAGACAAGGTTGTCATCCGAGACGCAAAGAGATCAACCCGCAAGCCAAGGCAGAGCAAGCCAAAGTAATTCCTACTGGTAGGAAAAACGGTTCGTGGTGTGCCGTCTCACACCACATCTTTGAAACTAAACGGAACCTATATGGAAACTACATATAACTCAAAAGATATGCTCAACATATTCTGGGAGGCAGCTCTCATCCTGAAACGTGGTGTCCCTGATAACCACAACATCAACGTGCACACCAACCACGTGTACAGCTACGAGTCCAACGACCCCTATCGACTTGTGCCATACGTGAGAGTAAGGGATCGCAACCATACTCGTGCTTGGCATGCACATCAGCAACATCAACACACCATCCATCCCGTGGTCATCAAGGCTATGGGCATGGCACGACCTGATGATTGGCAACAACTGCTACTCGAATGGCCACACAAGGCACAGTCCGACCCAACACGCTTGGCATACACGGCCAACGAACGCAAGGGGTTGGATGACAAGCAAGCCGTCACCACGATTGGTAAGTACTTGACCAAGCACTTCAGCACACTACCTGACCATGCGATACGTGACCTAGCTGCTTTGTGTGGCAAGGGTGACTGCTTCATTGTGAACACCTCAGTGCAGATGATCCACCACCTAGAACGTGGGCCGAAGTCATGTATGCAGTGGGGCAACGCCAACGTGGATGACCATCCGTACCAAGCGTATGCACCCGAGCATGGATGGGGCTTGGCTGTGCGTACCATAGGCGGTGACACGGTAGGCCGTGCACTTGTGGTAAAGAACGAAGGTGAGAAGTACTTTGTGCGTAGCTACTTCCGCAACGATGACGGGTACTCAGGCCGTGACGATGTGCTCGAAGCATGGCTCAGAGAAGAAGGCTATGAACATCGTGGTGGTTGGAACTATGGGCAGAAGCTCAAGCACATTGACGATAGCAATGACTGTGGGTTTGTGGCTCCCTACCTTGATGGTTGCAATCAGCGTGTATCCGTGGTGGGTAAGACGCTTGTCATTGATGACGATGGTGAGTACGATTGTTCCAACACCAATGGCGATGCCGATACGGTGAACAGCGATGACTGCTCGGATTGTGGCGACCGTATCCGTTCGGGTGATGGCTACTGGGTGGGCTATCACGAAGACGCCCTTGTGTGCTCAAGCTGTGAGGATAGCTATCGCCTAGGCTATGGCCGTGGTGGGCGTGAGTACCGTTTCTCTGAAGAGTACGCAGTGTGGGTTGAGTCACGAGGTGAGCACTTCCACCAAGACTATCTTGACGACAACAACATCGTTGAACTGGACAACGGTGAGTACGAGCACGTCGATGAAGCGATTGAGATTGATGGTTGCTGGTACAGCGTTGACGACGACCGCATCTGCCTATTCCAAGATACCCAAGAGTGGGGTATGCAGTGTGACGGTTGGCAATGCGTTGCCTCATGCGATTGGTACACCGACAGTGTCGAGTGCGTGGAAGTAGATGGCGAGAAGTATCACCCCGACAACCTACACAGAGGAGGTGCACTGAATCCCACAACTGCCACTGAAACAAGTGGCCAATAATTCCTACTGGTAGGAATCTTTTAACTTAAGAAACATTATGAAAACTAAATCTATACTTTACAAAACTCTGACCCGTGCTCTGTCCATTGCACGGCCACACAACACAACTGCAACTGCGTACTTCACACAGTGGCTTGAAGATCATGTGCCCAAACACTTGGCCGACAAGACATGGCGTGATGTGGCAGGTAACCTGCACGTAGATGCCCGCAGTCTAGGCACGCACAAAACGCTGTTCGTTGCCCATGTGGATACGGTGCACAAGGAAGTGGCGCCCAACAAGTTCACCAAGACTGCGACACATTGGATTGCAGATGGTGCCCCTCTCGGTGCGGATGACGGTGCGGGTTGTGCGATGCTGATGCACATGATGTGTGCTGGTGTGCCTGCCTACTACGTGTTCACACAAGGCGAAGAGAAGGGCGGTATCGGTGCAGCACATCTGTTCGAGCAATACCCACAACTGCTCAGTGAATTCGACAGGGCGATTGCGTTCGACAGGCGTGCCAATGACAGCATCATTACCGATCAAGCGTATGGCAGATGCTGCTCTGATTCGTTTGCACAACATCTCAGCGATGAACTCAACCTTGCAGATGAGACGTTTTTCTACAGCCCTGACCCATCGGGTGTGTATACCGACACGGCAGAGTTCGTCACCGTGATACCCGAGTGCACCAACATCAGCGTGGGCTACGACCGTGAACACAGCAACGAGGAATCCCTTGACATACTGCATTTCTATGCGCTGTCCAAAGCGGTACTGAAAGTCAAGTGGGATCAGCTACCTACCGAGCGTGAGCCGGGTGTGTACGAGCAAGAGAGCAGGTACTACGCAGGGTTCGGCAATGTATATGGCACAGGTATGTGGCAGTACGACACGCAAGATGAAGAAGAGTACAGAGAGATGCTGTATGAAGCACTGTATGACGCTGAGTTTGGTAAGCCCCATGAACTGCTGTACATGATCGGTGAAGCGGTGTATCCCGAAGACCCAGAGATGGCGATCAAGCACATGGACAGACGATTGATCGACCACAAGCTGATTGACAGGGCTATGTACATGGCCAAGTCAGTAGATGTAGACACAGTACTGTGCACGCTGTTTGAAATGTTGCACACAACACACTAAGGAGAAATGAAATGAAACCAAAGACCTATATGCAGAACGCCTATCGTGAATGGTGCAAGGAGGTATTCCCTGATTACCACGTCAAAGACTTCCCATGCACTGGGCGTATGTATTGGACATGGGAGGCGGCATGGCTTACCGCCATTGAGTATGTCAAAGACAGAGTAGAAGAGATTGAATAACCAAAGGAAATGAAATGACTGCAATGACTAAGACGCAGATGGTGAACGCCTGCGCTGACTACGAAGTGGATTGGTTCTTTGACAGAGAACCTGCTGAACAGAGGGAGGTGTTCCGACACATCCAACTGCATGGGTTTACGGGGTTCAAGAATTACCCTGACGACAACTTGTTTGCCGTTTGTGTAGACAAGGGCATATTTTTAATGGAGGAATGAAATGAAATACGTAGTAAGAAACCACAACGGCACACTGCTTGGAGAGTTTGATACCAAGCACGAGGCTGAACTGGATGCACAAGAGTATATGTACCAAACAGGCAATGCTGCCTACATTGAGGAGACACCATGCAAGGACTAGACGCACACTACGCCAACCTGTTGGCCGACCACCAACGGATGCTCGACGAGCAGGCACAGAAGGAAGAAGAGCAAGATGTAGAGGAAGACTTTACATCTGAAGATATGGCATTCATGAAGTCGTATCTACGTTGTGTAGCCGTGGGTACACGGGAGGATGTGATGCACTTCTTACGGCCAACCAACAAGTACGTCATGCCTGACTACATCTTTGAGTCAATCGAGAACGCATGGCTCGTATGGGCTGATGCATTAGCTTACATAAGGGAGAGATGAAATGACCGAGATGGAAACATACCACAACAACCTATTGGTTGAAGAACAGCAGTGGCTTACCAAGCAAGCTGAGCTTGACAAACAGATAGATGAACTCAAGCCGTGGATAGCTGAACTGCTAGAAGAGAACCACCCTGCCGAACTTGAACGCCTGACAGGTATAGACGATGTGATCTGTAAGAAGGTTGTGAACCGCCTATACATGGAAGGGTTCAACGACCGCAACTGTTGGGAGCCTGAGAGGGTAGGTGACATATGGGTCATCTTTGGTAAGAACTTCTCGGGTGAATGGATCGATGCGAACGGTGACTACGTGGGCTTTGAGACTAGGAACGAAGCTATGCAATACATAAAGGAAACATTCAAATGACAAGCAATGAACTGACAGATGCACAACTGCAAATGGAGGCAGATGATCTCATCGCCAAATACAAAGATGAAATCATCGATCAAGGTGATTGGTGGTATGGCACGGACGATTATTCGTTCAACATCCACTGTCTCGATGATGAATGCGACGGTTGGTACAACGTCAACGTGTACAAGGTTGACCCAGTCACAGGCATGGACAACTATGAGTGGATGATCGACCTGCCCCGTGTATTCTTGGGAGTGCCAACATGACACCAGAAGAAATTGAAGCACGGTATGGCAAGGAAGCATTGAACATGGTGTACGACTGCCTGCTACAAAACACAGTGCATGACTTAGCCGATTGGATACTGTCCACGTACACCGAGCAAGACATTGATGCGTGGATTACGCAACTAAAAAAAGACGAAGAGGATGCATCATGCTGACACCTTGGGAAAAATTTGAACGTGTACTACTGCTCATTATATTCATAGTACTTATTGCTGACCTGTTTCATTGGAGGCCATGATGTAGATACTACAAACACAATTTGACACAACGACCTTTATCATGTATACTTAACCTTGTTAAGTCAGAAACTTAACTATCTTTTAAACAAACGGAAACCATAAACTATCATGGATATCATTACCAAAACCGCTAAAGACGCCGCACGTTTACTCAACGCTATTCGTGCCCAATACATCATCGTGTTACCTACGGGTGAACAGATCATCGAGGGGGATCTCAAACTGCACGTACCTGATGCCACCCCATCTAAGAAGAAGCGTGCCCCATCACGCAACCCGCTTGGATACTTGCGTGGTCACATCATGCCTTACCTCAAGCCAATGAAGGTGGGTGACGTGGCCGTCATACCTGTACCCAACAACTCTGATGTGAAAGAGATTCAAGGCTCTTGCGCGTCTATGTCTAATGTGTTGTGGGGTAAGGGTAACTACAAAACTATGCGCAACATGAACACGGGGAATGTCGAAGTTCTCCGTATGGGCTGAGAACTGGTGGCCTTCTTATGAACACAACTAGACTCAAATTGGCTCGCAAGCTTTGGTGCGTGGAGTATGTTCCCCCACACGTTCAACGACACAACATCCGTGCATGGGTTCGTTCGGTTCGCTACCTCGGTAGCAACTGGATTTCCGTGCGCAAGGTGGAGCGTCTCACCACCCCTTCAACTTAATTTTTTCCTACTGGTAGGAAACATCTTTAACGAAACTGTTATGAAACACAAATCACTATCATCATCTGCAATGTTGCTCGACCTGAACATCTCGGTGTACACAGGGCGTAAGCAAGACAAGGTCACGGCTGAAGAGGTCAACCTTGCAAAGAACACCCGATCCAGTAAAGCTGCTTCGGTTTACAAGTCACTGTTCGTAGGTGACACTGATCTGGAGGCAATCAATTCACACGCTGGCAAGGTGCGTACATGGTTGTATTCAGTAACCCTGCCGTGGTCTGACTCAGGCACACGGCTTGTTCCAACCAAAGCTTTCTTTGACATCTCCCATGAACTGGGTGAACACGAGAAGGAATTTGATCGGCTGGTTCAGCAGTTCGTTACCAACTACGGGGTCAAGATTTCTTCTCAGGCTTTCAAGCTTGGCAAGTTGTTTGACCCTGTCGAGTACCCAACTGTGGAAGCCATCGAGCATAAGTTTGGCTTGCGGTATCACTTTACCCCTGTGCCTGAAGCGGGTGACTTCCGTGTGGACATCCCTGCGGAAGCGGCTGAGCAACTTAAGTCTAGGTTTGAAGCGGCTACAACTACCCGTATGCGAGAGGCCATGCAAGAGCCTTGGAATCGGTTGTATGAAGAGGTGCAACACATCCGAGACAAGATGATTGCCAAGGAAGATGGCAAGCCACAAAAGCTGTACCAATCCATGCTCGACAACGCATTGGGTCTGTGTAGTACCTTGAAGTCATTGAACATCTTAGATGACCCTGACTTGGAAGCGGCACGCCGTGCCCTTGAACTATCTCTGACTAACGTGGACATCAAATCCCTGCGTGAGTCACCTGAGATGCGCAATTCCATCATCACCAAGATGGATGAACTGAAAGATAAATTCTCATTGGACATTTAATATGAAGTACCAACAACCACCTGATGACCCCAAGATGCGCGTAGAGATCGATGATCTGTATGAAGCTTTGTTCAAAACCATTTCACAAAGCGGTGGCATGCGTGTCGACGTTGTACTTAACGTGCTATTACGTATGACGTGCGCTATCGCTGTCGAACATGGCGCAGAAAAAGATACCGTGATGGGTGCGACCGAAGCTTGCTTCGACGCCACACTTGCGGCCAAAGACCTATTCGATAAACACGAATCAACCCTTCAATAACCAACTAAGAAAACATTATGCAAACTACTATGTCATACAACGAAACCGTTGACTTCATCTGTGCTGTAGGTACGGAGGTAACCCCGATCGTGGAAGGCCACATCGGTTCTGGTAAATCATCTTTGATACATGCCATTGGCAAGCGATTCCCCAACCACCGCAAGGTGTACATGGACATGACTGTGATGCACGAGGGTGACTTCCGTGTACCTGCGGTCAACCATGAGAGCAAGACCACCGAGTTCTACTACAACGAATCGTTCGGCTTGGGTGACGACGTGCCTGTGATTCTGATGCTGGATGAGTTCGGCAAGGGTTCACGTTCTGCGCAAGATGCGGCACTGCCACTGCCTGTTGAGAGACGGCAAGGCCACAGGTATCTGCACAAAGAATCTTTTGTGTTCATGACCACCAACCTAGGTGGCGAGGGTGTGGGCGATATGCTCAAGCCCCATCACCGCAATCGTTTGACTTCTGTACGTATGGCCAAGCAGACAGGTGACGAGTGGGTTGAGAACTATGCACGACTGAACAACATTGCACCCGAGGTCATCATGTGGGTAGGTGAGCGCCCCGATGCCCTGCATTCGTACGAGATGTACGACAACCCCGATGACAACCCGTTGATCTATCACCCCAAGGCACAGCGGTCTGCGTTCGTGACACACAGATCATTGGAGCAAGCATCCAAGATCATCAACAAGCGCCACTTGTTTACACCCAATGCGTTGGAGACAGCGCTCATTGGTACGATCGGTGCGCCTGCTGCCCTTGATATTCAGTCATGGATTTCTATGGGTGACTCATTGCCCAAGCGTGCTGAGATCATCAGCAACCCCGACACCGCCCGCTTGCCTGACCAAATACCAAGCCGATTGATGCTTGCGTACCAAGCCTTGAACTGGGTGACCGAGGATACGCTTGACTCATGGATGACGTACATGGCTCGTATGCAACGTGAGGTGCAGGCATTGTTCTGTACCAGCATCATCAAGAAAGAAAGCAAGCAGTTTGTATTAGAGAACGATCAGTTCACCAAGTTCGCTATCTCCAAGCAATACTTGTTTGCGTGAGGTCAATATGCAACTAACACCATCCCAACGCCTTGAGCGTGCTCACGTATCTCTGCTACGTGACAAAGAATATACGTGGTTAGTAGGCATCATCCCTATGGGCAAGAACGAAGTAGTGGATGACCCTAGCATCACAGCACGTACCGATTGCCTCAATACTGAATATGGTATGCAGTTCATTGAGAAGCTGACTGATGCTGAACTTATGGGGCTTGTGCTCCACGAGAAGATGCACTGCGCATTCAAACACCTGCGTACTTGGTCGTACCTGCATGATGAAGACCATGAGCTTGCGAACATGGCGTGTGACTACGTCATCAACTTACCCATCCAAGATAGATACTACAAAGATCAGTTTGTAAAACTACCTGACGGTGGGTGTGTCGATGAGAAGTACCGTGACATGGATGCAGGCGAGGTGTTTCAGTTACTCAAGCAAGACAGCAAGCAAGGCAAGAAGCCCAAGGGCTTTGACCAACACGATTGGGACGGAGCCGCCAAGCTGACTGATGAGCAGGCCGACGAGTTGAGCAAAGCAGTTGACCAAGCGTTACGACAAGGCAACATCTTTGCAAGCAAGGCAGGTGCGAACGTTGACCGCAACATACTTGAGATGCTCAAGCCCAAGGTGGATTGGCGCGAGACACTGCGTGACTTCATTACCAACTGCAAGCCCGGTGATGACTACACATCGTACAGACGCATCGACCGCAGGTTCATGAGCCAAAATGTCATGGCGCCTACATCGTACAGCGACAGTGTGTTTCGTATTGCCCTTGGTGCAGATACATCAGGCTCGATTGATAACAAGGTGTTGGCTACGTTCCTTGCAGAGGTGCAGGGCGTATGTGATTCGGTTAAACCCGAACTTGTGGACTTGATGTATTGGGGGCACAATGTAGCTGCACACGAAATCTACGAATCTGATTCGATCAGTACACTGCATCAAAGCACACGACCCAAGGGTGGGGGTGGTACAGAGCCGAGTTGCGTCACACGCTATATGCGTGAGCAGCGCATTGTGCCGGACTGTATTGTCATGCTGACGGATGGTGATGTATTTGGTGACTGGGGTGGTGACTGGCCAGCCCCTGTGCTTTGGTGCATCAACAATAAACGAATAGTCGCACCGCATGGAGTCACGGTGCACATCTAAGGAAGTAATGGAACGGAACCCAAAATGTATGTACCGGATTATAAAGATGCCCACAACAGGGCGTTGGAAGATCACGGTATTTCAGGGCGCAGTAGCTAAGATGAATGCGTCCTATACACATGAAGCGTTACCCGAGTGGATACGCAAAGACATTGCATTGCTAAGCATGATGGACAACATGGGAGAGATACCTTCCATCGGGCACCGTGTTGGCGATGCGTATTGGTTAACACCAAAGGATAAAGATGAAAGCTGTACTGGAATTTAACTATCCAGAGGATGAACGCAACCTACTGTATGCCTATAAGGGCAAAGATATGTACGTAGCCCTCGTGAACATCAGGCTACGTGTAGCCGAACAACTCACTCACAAAGCGGATATGGCCCACACACTGGATGGTGTGCGGGGCATCATTGATGATATTTTTTATGAATTAGGGGAATGATATGACACAAGATGAAATCCTAGAGGCACTGCACAAAGTGGTGCAAGAGAACAAGCACTACACAACTTGGACTGTATCAACACCGCACTTGGTCGCCTTGGTCAACTTAGCCATTGAGCATGAGCGTGAGGCGTGTGCAAGGGTGTGTGAGTTGATGTGGCACGAATGGTTGGACTCGCCCGAAGAGAATGAGCCAAACAAACCTGATGCAGAAGACTGCTACAGAGCCATCCGAGCAAGGGGACAAGCATGACCAAAAAATTAACCAAAGAAGAAGCCCTGCACTTCATAACAACGTGGCGTGATTCTCTTGACGAACCACGGGTGGAAGATGGCTACTGGCACGACCCTGCTGATGACTTGCACAACTACTTTGAAGCTACTGGGGCACGCGATTGCCACGATGTTTCGGCAGAAGCTACAAAGGTGTACAACATTATGTTTGTTAACGAACACGATGATGAGTCATGCATTGTTGAAGATGAGTCGCCCATAGCAGGTGTTTGGAATGCGGCGGCGGCACAAGCAGCGCATGGTGTATGGCGATCAGTAGCAGATGCGTTTGGCTTGAACGTTGATGTACTGGAATCTGTATTAGAAGATTGGTATTTGTTATGGGGTGAAGACAAGACCCCGCCACCACCGATCACGATGGGTGAGTTTATGAAACGTTACAAAGCTGAGTACAAATTATGGGAGAAAGGTAACCTACTATGAACGACGATGACGACATTCAAGATTACGTAAACCCAAACAAACAACGCAACGACGTGCTTGAAGAAGTAGCCAAAGAAATTGAGAAGATGAAAGCCTTTGAGAAGGACACTATGGCAAGCTTCGCGGCTTACATCAGGGGGATGAAACGATAATGCCAAGACCAAAACCACCCGAGCCAATAACATTTAGAAACATCCGTATGTCTGACAGGCAGTGGATTATTTTTAACGAACTTGGTGGTGCTGAATGGTTACGTGGGTTTCTTGAAAAGAAAGCACCAATGCCCAAGCAGTACTACGACAAACTTTTACAGGAAGAACAAAATGATCGAACCCGCAAAACAAATGGAACTATTCCCCACTGCTGATGATATGCAGGTGGGCGGTGACCATTACATGGACAAAGCCATACAGCCTTGGGACTACATCATTGCCAACAACCTTGGATACCTTGAAGGCAACATCGTGAAGTACATCTCACGCTGGAAAGATAAGGGCGGGGTGGATGATCTGCGTAAGGCACAGCATTACTTGGCCAAACTGATTGAGGTGTCAGATGGCCCAAACACCTGAAGTCAAAGTCAAAGCCCGTGTACGTGCCATCCTTGATGCACTGGGTATCTACTACTTCATGCCCCCTGCCAACGGATACGGCAGGCAAGGTATCCCCGACGTCATCTGCTGCATGGCTGGCAGGTTCGTAGCCATCGAGTGCAAGGCAGGCAAGGGTCAACTGACTGAACTACAAAAGCGTGAGCTAGATAAGATCATGAACGCCGATGGCCTGACCTATGTTGCAAGAGAAGATAACTTAGTGGAACTCAAAGCCATGCTACAAGAAGAGATAGCACCCACACACAAACGTGTGGTCATCAAACGAATCCCTGCACCCCCCGGCACGGTATACAAATCAGCAAGCGAGATCATCGCCGAAGAAGGTCTTGACGTACTGGCTAGAAGGAATTCATGAACTTAATCACAATCGACTTTGAGACTTACTACGATCAGAAGTACAGCCTGACCAAGATCAGTACGGAAGAGTACGTACGTCACGACAGGTATGAAACCATTGGCTTTGCGTACAAGATAAACGATGAACGCTGTGTGTGGGTGACAGGCACTAACGAGCACATCCAAAAGGTACTGGACACCCTGCCTTGGAATAACTCACTTGTGCTGGCACACAACACCATGTTTGATGGCGCGATCCTATCGTGGCGCTACGGCGTTAAGCCCAAGGGTTGGCTAGATACCATGAGTATGGGGCGTGCCCTGCATGGCGTGGATCAAAGCGTGTCTCTTGCATCAATGGCTTTGCGCTATGGTGTGGGTGAGAAGGGTACAGAGGTTATGAATGCTGTGGGTGTGGGGCGTGAGTTCTTTAGCCCCGATGCCCTTGCCAAGTATGGTGCGTACTGCCGTAATGATGTGGAGTTAACGTACAACATCTTTCAGATGATGATGCATGCGGGGTTCCCCAAGGGTGAACTCAAGCTGATTGATCTGACGTTGAGTATGTTCATTCACCCCGTATTGAAGCTTGATACCGAAGCGTTGAAGGCGCACCTTGTCGATACGGTGGCGCAGAAGAAAGCCCATCTGGTCAGTGCACTGCAAGCCGTAGGTAAGCAAGACCTTGCGGTCAAGCACATCCTTGGTGATGAGGAAACGCAGGCCGAGGTACGCAAGACACTGATGAGCAACGCGCAGTTTGCCACCATGCTCAAGGGCTTGGATGTAGAAGCCCCCACCAAGATCAGCCCCACCACAGGCAAGCTAACCCTAGCCTTAGCCAAGAATGACGAGGCGTTTAAAGAGTTGCTTGAGCACGAAGACCCACGGGTGCAAGCCCTGTGTGCGGCACGCATCGGAACCAAGTCAACGCTTGAGGAAACCCGCACCCAACGGTTCATTGACATCAGCCACCGTGGGGCGTTCCCTATACCCCTGAAGTACTACGCTGCCCACACCGGAAGGTGGGGTGGTACAGATTCAGTCAACCTGCAGAACCTACCTAGCCGTGGGCCGAACGCAGGCAAGCTGAAGAAGGCGATCCTCGCACCCGAGGGTTATGTGTTTATTGATGCTGACTCAGCCCAGATCGAAGCCCGTACGTTGGCTTGGGAGTCGGGTCAGGATGACTTAGTAGAAGCGTTTGCAAAGGGCGAAGATGTATACAAAATCATGGCGACGGCTATATACGGCAAGAGTGAAGCTGAGATCACGAAGGACGAACGGTTTGTCGGTAAGACTACTATTCTTGGTGCCGGATACGGCATGGGTGGTGCGAAGTTCCAAGCGCAACTCAAAACTTTTGGTGCTGAGATGTCCACCGATGAGTGCTCGCGTATTATTTCGGTCTATCGTGACCGCTATGCAAAAGTCCCATTACTTTGGCGTGAATCGCAAGAAGCCTTACGTTGCATGATGCGTGGCATGACCATGAAGCTGGGTAAAGATGGCCTGCTTACTGTGAATGATAAAGGCATCCTGCTACCCAACGGGTTACACATCTACTACAACGGGCTGGCAGAAGTCATTGAGAATGACAAGCGGCAGTTTACATATCAAACCCGCAACGGCCCCAATAAAATATATGGTGGAAAAGTTGTTGAAAACTTCACGCAGGCCATTGCGCGGTGTATCATTGGCGATCAAATGCTAAAAATTGCCAAGCGATACAAGGTCGTGCTTACCGTGCACGATGCTATTGGTATTGTCGCTAGGCAAGAAGAAGCTGATGAAGCACGTGCTTATGTGGAGTCCTGCATGCGTTGGGTTCCGTCATGGGCTGAAGGTTTACCAGTCAACTGCGAAAGCGGTATGGGATTGAGTTACGGAGATTGTTGATGGCAAAGATTCCTGCATGGTCATTCAGTAGCCTGAAGACATTTACCACCTGCCCCAAGAAGTTCTACCATACCAAGGTACTC
>Ga0208091_1000191_pt1 | contig 13466 bp, 19 predicted proteins | sample LakMenEpi26Oct12_FD_150736 | JGI IMG/M metagenome (GOLD analysis project Ga0208091, IMG submission 150736) | Freshwater microbial communities from Lake Mendota, WI - 26OCT2012 deep hole epilimnion (SPAdes) | ecosystem: Environmental > Aquatic > Freshwater > Lake > Epilimnion/Euphotic zone ...
CCCATCTTGTGACCAAACTGCTTAACCTCGAATACCTCAACGCCCTTATCACCTTCAAGGAATCTCTTAGGTAGAACGATGTGGTACTGTGCAAGTAGCTTTGAAAGTCTATTGAACACAACATAAGGAGTTACCGCTGGTTGTGAAACCACACCAGCGATAGCAGCGTTAATAGCAGCACGAACGGCTGGCTTACTGATATCGAGGCCGCCATCAGCCACTTGGACTGTTGGCAGAACCTCTTCTTTTAGAAAGTCACGAAAGTTTTTCATTTAGTGACTCCTTAGACTACGTAGCTGATTGTAGCGTTGCTTGAGTAGACTGTATTGCCACCAGCGGTCATGATCATTACACGGAACACATTGCCGTTTGCAAGAGCATTGTTGGCAGTGAATGTTGGTGATGTATTGTTGGTATATGTGCCGGCCACGTTTGCAACGTTTGCCCAACCATTGTCGTTCTTCTGCCAGAAATACTGTAGAGTACCACCAGTTGGAACAGTGGTAGCCGCAACAGTAAAGTTGACGTTTGATCTGGTTGATAGTAGGCTGCTTGAAGCATTTGATGAAATGACGATAGCAAAATCTGGGAAGTATGTATCATCGGAAGCATCGCTCTTTGATGAACCCATAGCTACAAGTGTTTCATACCATACACGACCAGCCTTTAGACCACGGCCTTCGTGACGAAGAACCCAGCCAGCATGTTGTGGATGTGCGCCGCCTGGTGCTGCCTGTGCGGCACGCATTTCAGCGGTGTTAGCAAAGAACTGACCAACAACAACGTTACCTGCACCCTTGGCGCTCTTTACAACTGTGTTAGCGGTTGTGTTATTGAATAGCAAGTCACGGCCGGTTGTGTTAGAAGCGGCATGATTAACCTGCATTAGCACGCCAATGTCTGAATTGGCAGCGTTATCGTAATTACCCCATAGTGGCATTTTAGTTTTCCTTCTTAGTTATAAGTTTGGCCGATAGCGTCCGGCTTAACGGGATCAATCACTACGATATCACCCCTACGTTTCTTTTCATCTTGTGCTTTTTGAATGGCTCGCTGTGTGCCATCCTTTACTTCTTCATTCACATTATATCGTCCCGGTGTTAGATTTTGATTGCCTACCGTATTACGAGAGGCTTGTCTATCATTCGGGACCAATTTGTTAGGTCCAAAAACACTCTTAATGTTTGGTCTATGTACCATTATACGATCCTGTATTTATTGTCACCAACTTGGACATGTTCTTTTAGTGCTTTTGGTGTAGTCTTAGATAGTGTAGCGGCATTGTCTGGTCCTGTTGAACCGTCTGTGCCTGAACCATCACCAGGTGTTCTACCAGATTTCTTTGTGAATGTTGGGTCATCAACAGTTGAACCTGGTGTTACTTCACCTTCTTTAATAGGCTTATTCTTTGCCATGTTTGGTGGCTGATCACTCATCTTAGGTAGTGAACCCTGAGGAGCAGCAGGCTCAAATGTTTTCATCATAGGAGCAGGTGCTGATGAAGCCGAAGGTGCTGGCGTAGCAGCCGGTGTTGGTGCCGGCGCTGGTGTAGCAGCAGGCTTAGATGGTTCTGATGTTGAAGATTTACCACTACCATAGAAGCCCTTGGCAATCTTGGTTAGATTATCACCCTTCTGAACGGTATATTTGTCGCCAGCACCTAGATCAAGTTTCTGACCTGTATAGATTTTATTCACATCTTTAATCTTGTTTGTCTTAGCAATGTCAGAGATAGCAGCATTTAATCCTACACCAGATGACTTAGCTGGTGCTGCGGCCACTGGTGCCGCTGGCTTAGCACCAGCAAACTTAGTAGCATCAGGACCAACAGTTGGTGTTTTCTGGAATGTTGTTGGTGCGCCTGATGTTGCTTTTGTCAATGTAGGACTTCCAGCAGTAGGACCTAACTTAGGATTCATAGCTGGCATTTTCTGTGAAATACCAACTTTCTCCGCAGCGGCCGCCGAAGGACCAACCTTAGGTGCGCCTTGTGCTGCTATGTTAACTGAACCGATTTTTGGATTAGGTGTTGGATTTGTACCGACAAGATTACCGATACCTCTACCTATACTTTTACCAATGTCAGTTTTCGTAGCAAGGTCCTTGGCAGCAAGAGAAGCAGCCGTTCCAACAGAAGCACCAACTCCTATTGGTCCAGCGTATGGTGCTGCCGCTCTGGCGCCGGCGGCGACAACTGGTGCGGCTTTAGTTACAGCACCTTTAACAACATTCTTGACGGCAGAATAGGCTCTACTTGCCATACTCTTTTTACCACCAGGATAGATAGTGCCATCTCTAGTGATACCAAAGTCTAGTTTAGGTGCTTCTTGTTCTGTTACCGACTTACCAGTTGCCTGTGCGCCTAGAAAGACTGGTCTTCCTTCATGTGCTTGGCGGCAAGTTTGGAAATAATAGATTCCATCATTGCTTCGTTAGCTTGAACCTTAGCACGACCTGTTAGTTTATTAACAGCCATGTTGACACCCTTTTCACGCTTGAAGGAATCACGATTATGCTTACGGGCTGTTTCAACGTCCTGCTTTGTTCTTTTCTTTGTAGCAAGTTCCTTGCCATATACTTTACCAGACTGGAAAGAAGATTCAGAACGCTTGTAATCGGCGTGCTTGATATACTTACCAGCTAATTCTTTTGAAATCTCGTCAATCTGTGCTTCCTTAATAGGAGAAACAGCAGCCTTAGCGTTTGACATGCGCTGTGAAGTTGGGTTGCCAGCAGTTAGTGAAGATGCTGCACCTGGATATGACTTTGGTGTTGATGGATCTTCCTTAGGTGCGGATCTTCTAACATCGCTTGAACCTTGAACAGATGGGTCCTTAGGATCCACCATACCTTCTTCCATCTTCTTTGCTCTCTTATCACGGAGTCTGGATGCTTCCATACTACGAAGATCGGCAATGGCGTGTTCCTTTTTGCGGGAACCAACAACATCATCACCAGACTTATCAGTTGCGGCCCATTTGGTATGGCCGGTCAACTTACCTGATGAATCCATATGCTGGTATGGTGAAACCTTGCCTATTTCTCTTCCACGATAACTAACATGGGCACCCTTCTTGGTATTCTTTGTAGTAATACCTGTCATTGTGCCTTCTTCCATCTTTTTCTTGCCGCCCATCTGATCTTTACCTAGACGACCAGCGACAACATCACCACGGGTTACTTTGTCATATGGAGGATAGTTGTTAGCTAAATTACCATCGTTTGGTTTCTTGGCTTCGTCCATCTTCTTTTCTTTGGCGTCATGCTTCTTATCGGCAGCAGAACGTTCCCACTGTTTCATGGTCATGCCATGCTTCTTAGCAAGTTTGGCATCTTCGTCTCTATCTTCCTTAGAGCCTTCCCAGCCTTCTCTTGTTAGTTCACGAGCGGTTCTCTTTGGTGACTGACCTGGGAAGCCACCCATCTTTTTGATGTGCTCCATGCCAGTCTTTTCTTCATGCTCTTTCTTCTTTTCTTTATTCTCTTTATTGCCTTCCTTGAGAGCCTTGTAGGTTTCTTCAATACGGGCATCGTAGGCAGCAAGGTTTTCACGAACGACTGCATTGCGTGAATAGACACCAAACTCCTCATTGACCATAGCAACGGCAGCACGGCGGGTTTCGCCGTCAGCCTGGGCGGTCTTGACAGCCTCTAGTAGAGGGTCCTTCTTTAGAAATGGGTTATTAAACATTTTTGGTTCCTTTTTGATTAAATTAGGATTGATTCTTGGTATTTAGCTTTTTCTTAGGCTTCATGATAGCCATTTTCTCAAACTCTGCGTTAATATCAGGTCTTGCATCATCAGCCGCATTTCCAGCATTAGGTGTAGCACCTGTAAAGCCAGCGGACGCCGAGGAGTCCCATAGGCCTTCATTGCGTAGTTTCTCAGCAGTTTCTTTAATCTTTTGTTCCGCTAGTTTTCCATACTTTGCTTTGAATCTCTTACGAGTTTCTTCTTTCATCATCCAACGGTCAATAGCTGACCACTGGCCAACTGGTTCACCTGGCATGAATACATTCTGGTCACTGGTGATATCACCAACGAATGATGGATTCTTGGCAGAGGTATAGGTAGCACCGAGTCTGTCACCAAACTTGGGTAGATTTCCGAATACCTTGACTTTTGGCTGCTTAGGCTGATAGTAACCCATAGGCATATTGCCGCCAGGGAACTGGCCTGGTGTATCGTTCTTATATCGATCGGTGAGTTTAGAGGTGCCCCAGTTACCAGCACCACCGACTGGGTTGTTCTTTGGTTGTGGTGAGAAGTCGGAGAAGCCTTCTATCATACGTTCAAACTTCTTATCGACTGGTGCTAGAACAAACTGACGGATATCCTCTGATACCATCTCAACCAGCTTATTGTGTGTTTCTTGAATGACCTCTAGTGACTGATTAAGGTCTAGATCATTCTGAACCACGATGACCTTCTCGAATAGATCATCATAACGGTCTAGTGTATCCTGTGCGTTCTTCCACTTGGTGAAACGGACAGCCTCATTGATTACACGACCACCCTTGTCGGCTCTAGCTTCATTGCGCTGCTTAGAAACATCATTGGAGGTATTGACGAATACCATGATTGTCTCATAGCCAGCTTTCTCTAGGTCTTCCTTGATGAAACGAATACGCTCATAGTTGGCAGTACCATTGACCACCACTAGATTATCTGAAGGTGTATCATATGTGTCGGATGATATTTCAGTAAAGCCGTGGGGTAGAATAGTCTCTTTGAGGATCTTATCTTTACCAGAACCGGGTACACCAGATAGAATGATGGCCTTATTCTCTTTGACATATGACATACCAAAGCATTGTGGGTTGGCTTTACCATACCAGCGCATTAGTTCACCAGCACGGGAATTGGCCTCGTTCTCAATATCAGAACCAGTAGCACCTTCTTTGGCAACGTCCTTGCCAATACGACCTTCTTCATTCTGTCTATGATGTACCAATTCATGAGCCACCGAACGGAAGATATCCATTGGATGACGGTTCTTGGACATAACATATACTTCACGAGAACCTGGAGCATATGCAGCGAATGATGGTTGCTCACCTTGATCAGATGGCTCTTTGAACTTAAGGGTTGGCTTACCCTCAATACCCAGTTTACCACAGCAAAAATCGACAAATGAATTGAGATGATCTGTAAAGTCCTTGCGGGTCATTTCTTCGTTCATTAACTGTTCATTTAGCTGGGCTCTGGTAGTGTCAAATATCTTTCTGGCCAGTGTCTTATCGCCGGCAGCGGAAGCCTTGGCGAATGTAGCAAAGTCACCCTTGCGGACAGCCGCACGGAGGTCTGTACCTGAAATACCCTTCTTACGGGCACCAGATGAAATGACCTGGAATTTCTTGAATGGATAATGCTTCTTAGGATCGAAGTCTTTAGCAGTCTTGGGCTTGACATACTTGGTCAATTGAGTTCTAAAATCTGCTACACGATCATCACCCACCACGAATGTAACATCATCATAACCTTCATCAGCTAGCTTACGACAAATGGCAAAAGCGGTGATGGCTGAACGGTCGGCCACGAAATTGACACCAGGGAATATCATACGAAGGAATCGTATCTTCTGGGCAGCCGATAGAGGATTCTTGGCTGGGTCGTGTGACTGTGAGGTATAGATACGGTGTTCCGCACCGTGCTGGTGGGCATACTTTACCGCATATGTGATTAGTTCTGCGTGGCCTTTGGTAGGTGGATTATAACGGCCAAATGTGAATACGACTTTCTTCATTCTCTCCCTCTGCGGGTTAATATATTATTTATATTTATCCTTCTCCCGAGCCTTCTTGACGATCTTTCTGATCGTTTTCACCACAGGAACTGGTTTCTTTTCTTCCTCTTTTTTCATTACTTGCCCCAATTCTTGACGGCTAAGAAGTTTGCTCGGCTAAACTCTAGACGGTCTACTAGCTTGACAGCATCTCCGCCAGTTGACCATGCAGCCACATATCCTTCTGGAGTTGTGACCTTATAACCACCGTCAGCGGTATGTAAGAATGTACCAAGATCGTTGACCTGATTGAACTTAGCAATCAATAGCATCTTGGCATCAATCAATAGGTTCTGTAGCTGAAATATCTTTTTAAGATCACCAGCATTTTGACGATACCACCTCAACACCATGTCTCTCTCGGCCTTGCGCTTGGCTTTGGTAGCTGGCATCTTAGCTTCGTCAATACCCTTTTGGTATTTATCTCCCACCCATTTAATCAAAGCGGCCGTATGGCCAGCGCCCATATGCTCACCGGCACGGACTTTCTGATTATAGAATGACATGATATGAATACGGTATGTTTCGTTGGTAGCAATAAAGTTTAGAACCGAGGCAGGGATGGTTCTGAAAGTAGAGCCGGTCTGTGAAAGTATCTTGGTTAGTTTATCGTTCTCTGACTTGGTAAGAGTAGCACGACCAGTAACATCGGTGAACTTGTTAGAACGATACCAGACATTCTTGGATGGTCTAAAGTTATTGACGTTGATATCAAAGTGTGTCTGTAGAGTGTCCATGGTCTTGCCATGGTATGTGGTGTGAAATACAATACCGATCTTGGCTGAAAGAACCTGACGGGCCAAGGCACTATTGGCTGGTACGGCATAGGTGATGGTGTTTGGACGGAATGTGATATACTTCTTACCGTCGATGGTCTCTGACTTTAGTTCATTATGAGAAAACATAAAGTCACCATGAACGATACCGGTGATACCAAGTTCTGGTAGATATTTCAAGGCAGCCGAGAGTTTATCAGCCAGGCCACCGACATGGTTAGCACGGACATCAGCTTCGGTATAGTTTAGCTTGGCGTTCTTGGCAAAGATAGATTTAGAACCAACAAAGAACTTACCATTTTCAGGGTTGATACCAGCATAGATAGCAGGCGCACCGTCGAACTTGGTTCTTAGAATGAGAGAACCACGGGCCTCTGATAGTGTCTGTCCATCATCAGCGAACATATCTCTAAGTGAACGGAGAAACTCTATGGCGTTACGGGTGCCAGCGACACCACCCTCCAATACCGCATCCTCAATATGTGTAAGATGACGATCCTTCTCTGCGGCGGCTTCTTTAAGGTATTGCGATAGTCTGATCACGTTAGTTCCTCTTATTTAAGTCGGGTAATCTTAAACTTTGTGTCGTTTGGATATTCTTGGGCTTTACTGTTTCTCAATTCAATTGTGTAATCGGCAGAAGGTGTTGAACAGTATATAGTAATCTGTTTTGATCCTGGATTTGGATAGTTGACTTTAGTTACGGTCATATTATCGGCTAGGCTATTTAACTTAGCCCTACTCATCCAGAAAACTTTCCAGTCTGTGGCATTTATCTTTCGCACATAGAAGTAATTCATACCCCAAGCACGTTCAAAGATTGCTTTCATTTCAGTTTTGTTAGGTGCGGAAACTGGTATAGTTGCTCGTCTCTTTTTGATATTGTTTCTCTCATCAAAGCCCTTCTGAACCTTGTTCAAGTCAACACCAAAAGAGTTTAGAAACTTTGCGCCGGCGGAATCTGGTTGTAATGTACCAGTGGCGTCGAATAGTGAAGCTGCTCCAGAATATGAACTGAAGGTCGATCCATTAACATCTTTGAGGGAAATATACCAGGTGTTTTTACCCGAATCCTTTACAACAATGTCACCAATGATGGCACCCAGATCGGCAGTTGCGACACCTTCTTTTTTGGTCGATCCTGTTCTTTGTGTGACCGAGGTGATTTCATTTACACCAAATGCTGGATTGGATTGTGTGAGTTTTTCGACTAGCTGCTTATAGGTTTTATTGACACCCTTACTCTTAAAATACTTAGCTAGATCGGAGATAGTTTTCTTCTCAAAGTTTTCGCCTTTATTAGCACCCTTGGCAATAACGGCATCGAACTTCATTTTTTCATATATGAAGGATACAGAAGGATATTTACTACTGTTAGGAGAGATTGAATTGAAAGTTATCTTTGTGAATCCACCAGACTTTTTTAGTTCGGACATAATAGCAGCCTTAAAGGCTTCCGAGGTGTCTCGTCCGGTATTGATCAACTGTAATCTAAACTCTCTCACGGTAGAGTTAGTCTTAGATGGCTTTCCCAATTTTTGAGTAGGTGCCACCTGAAAGTTATGCTTCTTGGCAACACTATTCAGAGTGGCAGCTACGTCACTAATAATAGTCTTTGAGTCTGGTTTCTTGACAGCCAATTAAATACTCCTAGAAGGGCTCTAGGACTATTTATGCTTCCTCTATAAACTTGATTAGATCATCTGGCTTAAGCATGATGAACTTCTCATTGCCATACTTCTTTCGAACCTTTTCGGCTACCCTTTTGTTGGCATGTTTTTCACCTTCCTGTTTCATTAGAACAGCCGAGGCCTTGGCACCCGCCAAATCTCTCTTTAGATATTTAATCTCTTGCTCATACTTTGCCGTATTGGCAGGCTGAAAGTGTTTCTGAAAGCCGAACCAGAACTCACGTATTGCTTCGTCACGACCGATGCCTGGTGGAATAGTAATATCACCAGTTTCAGTATTAATTCCAACTCTACCAACTTTAGTTTCGATAGCAATAACATTTGTTAGTGACTCGTGAAATGCGTATGGATGACCCTTACCTATCGAAAGAGTACCGTTCGTGATTGATGCGTTAGGAATGTTTGTAGCCATAGGTGCGTTCATGAAAGGATTGGCAGCATTAGCGGCAGTAACTACCCAGCCGTTAGGAGGAGCATAGACATAAATCTTACCAGTAACGGGTTCGGTCCACATATCACCAACATTAGGACTGGTAGGTGCTATATGACTATGAGAATGTTTCGTATATGGTCCCGCTGGTCCATTAGCACCAGGTGCAGACGCCATTTGATTTGATGCGCCCATTACACCATACTTTTTCATAAATGCATTTGAGAAAGATCCTTCAACCGTAATATCCGTTTTAGAAATATACTCACCATTAGGGCCATCATATCCATCCCTCATAGCAGAATAGTTCCATCCGGGTGGAATCGCCGATGCGGCGCCCATCGCAACTTTCATTGATTTGATATTGATAGCCATTATTCATGCACCTCGAAAACATGCCAAACGAGAGTGGTCATACCCTTCTGCTGGACTGTGCCGACATATTCATAATGCTTCTTATCATAGTCTTGCATTTCAAAGCCTGTGCCAAACACCTGAAAGACATACTTGCGCTTCTCTTTCTTCGGATTAACAACAGCCCAGAGCATAGGGAAACCACCCTGCTCCTGTATTGTCAGGATCTTGGCAGCCTTCGGCATTTCAATTTCATACACCGCATTGTGATGGATATCCATACCCAGCGGATACTTATAGATCATTTTCATTGTTCACTCTCCTTAGCATGACAAAGCATCGGTAGTTCCGCAAACACCTCTGGCACAAATAGACCACAAGGAACAGTATATTCATACTGCGCTGTTACGGGATTGAAATTGACGAAGTACCATCCAGAGCCATCATCAACGGTGCGATGGTTTGGAAACCATAGTTTATACCACGGTTCGGTAAAAAACTCGGTTCGGGTTTTCTCTGCCCAACCAATAAGAACTGGTCGATTACCTTGCCATGATAGTTTGGCCTTGTCGTTCTTTTCAGCTTCTTCAATTGGTCTAATGTTTATTGTAATCTGTTTCATTCCACCACCTCATAGTCTCCATGATCACACGTATAGATTACTCTTTTGAAACCAAACTCGGCGATTGCCCTTTCGCAACCGATACACGGCTTAGCCAAACCCCAAACAAACTTTTTGGTGAACGGCGCTTCCTTCTTTACTCTAGTGATATAAATGTCACACTTGGAAAAGTCATCCACATCTATCTCACGCAAGGCATTCTTGATAGCAGCAACCTCGGCATGAAGATAAACCGCATGTTCATTCTTTCCATACTTTGCAGCCATCGGATGAGACTTCATACTATTGATACCGATGGAAATAATCTTGTTACGGCAAACGACAGCGGCCGCCAACTTTTCCCTCTGTCCGGGATTAGCAGCGGCCACTTTCGCCAGTGTATGGAGGATACCTTCGTTCACTTTTTTCATGATACAATTATATCAGAGGATGTTTAGGAAGTCAACTGAGGATACTTATTGACTATCTTTCCTTTAACTACAGAAACGTTAGCAGGAATAGTATTACCAATATCTTTACCGTCATATCGCCATTTGATTTGAATGATGCCAATATCACGGGCATGCCATGCACGCCAGCCTGCGGCTTTACCTGAACCGAATGACTGATCATATTCTAGTTCAATAACATCGGTATAACCTAGAAGATAGTTATACTGGTTACAGAACTTTACTCTTTGATTACCTGTGGTGCCAACCTCAAACTTTGTTGATGCAATAGGGTCAATCTGAATAGGTGCGTTAAACTCGTCTCCAATATTCTGTAGACCACCCCAGAAAATCTCTTTTCCTTTAGTGAAGGCCGTTGTTCTATACTGTGTCCAAAACTGATATGATCGTCTTGGGTAAATGTCGGCACTCTCGGTTACCCCTCGTTCTCCAAGATAGTCCATCACCCAAGTGGAGGTCCACTTGTTGTCGTGGTAATCCTCTTGATAGAAATGGCGAGAGTCACCAGAGTTCCACACCATGAATGAATATGGTTTGCCATCGGCGCCGGTGCCAAAGTTATGAACTGAAAGATAACCTGGTGCTGGCTGAGGCCAGTAGTTGCGGAAAAGAAATGCCATTACTTTTGTTCCTTATATGGTTGCCATTTACCGAGTGGACATTCGGCGCTAGGCCACATAGTTTTGGCACTCATAAAACACCAGCACTCTTTACACTGTGTAGTTGATGCCACGTATTGGTCACATTCTTTGCATATGTCCAATCTGTCTTTTGCTTTCTCTCTGCGGCGAGTATAAGCAGTTTCAAGTTTCAACATAACCTTATATAGCAAAAAAGCGGGGATTGCTCCCCGCTTCTCATATTATCGCTGAACGTGCATATGATTATAGTGTCCGGCAACTCGCCACAACACCGTATATCCCTCGCTTCTTAGTTCATGAGCAAGGGCATCAAATCTATGTGCATATCCAGAACGTGCTTCAACCACGCCACGACCCACATTGATGTCGATGGCACGGCCAGCATAGTGTGCCCAACCATGGTGAACATGATGGACTCCGCCAAATCGTGGATGCTCTGATACACGAAAGCCTCTATGCTGTAAGTCATAGCCTAGGGCGACTAAGGAGTTTGAAGCATGACCGAAACCCCAGTGATCTTCTTGCTCCTGTTTATACGCCATGGCTTGTCTCTTGTTCTTAAAACGTGGCTGAGGTGAGACAGCCCAATCCTGACCACCAAGAATGGCGGTGATCGGATCGGTTTCCTCAACAACGGATGGCGCTGAATAGCGGCTTCTTGCCTCTGCGGTACCCGCCAAAGCAAGTACCGTAAAGAGAGCAAATAAAACCTTCTTCATAATAGTACCTTTCTGTTATGCGCCTCCACGCACAATGCCACGACAACGAAAGATGAATGAAATGTGGGATTGATTTGGCCGAAGCCGACGAGGAGGAGGTTAGGGTGCCACCTGCCATTACATCCGTGGTCAGGCGGCGGTTATACGGACCGCAAGGTCGCAAGCCCGTATAATCTATTTAGTAAACCTAGAGGCTTGGGAACTTGTCAGCAGCAATAGATGCCGCCCAAGCGGCTGGCTTCACTCTTGGAGTTACACCAGTCATACCTTTGATATAGCCTACAGCTTCACTTATAACGCAAGATGAACCGTGCTTATGGTCTGGATTGATATCAATATGGACCTCGCACTCACGGCCACCAATCACTTCTTCTAGATCGAGGTATAGCTGGGCCGCCTTCATTACCTCGTTCATTAGCCTCATTCTTGGCTTGTCTTTTGACTGGTCGTAGTCCCGTTCCGTAGTGATTTCACCAAAGACCTTTGCGCCTCGGTTACCATCAATGTGTACCACCACGACTGTAGCATAATCAGCGAACCATACCCCGCCACGACGATGGCGCTCCGAGTCGGCTCCGATATAGATTCGAGAGTTTTCGGAGGTGTTCTCAATGTATTCTTTGACTTCATCTAAATTTAACCTCCGTACCATGACTTACTCTCTTTCTATGTACCGCTCCACTATTCGTTCAGGAGCAAAAAATTGTTTAACCGTTTCTACTACTAAGGCATTCTCATAGGGCTTGCACGAAAACACATCGAGGTAAAAGTTGCCACTATCGTCACAAAAATGTGCGGAGATATTGGATGTTTCAATCAACTGAACCAGTGTGTAACCCTGCTTATCATCTTCCCCGAAATGAATGACCTGTGGTTCACCATAAGCCTTCATGTTAATCTTTCTCACTAGTGCCTTTGCAAAGGCAGCTATGTTTGTGCTACTTGTAATAAGTTCTTTGTCTGCATTATAGCAGTCGAGTATAAGATGATAACCCCACGCCATTTAGATATCCCTTTGCTTAGTCTGTTTCTTATATGTTTCCCAGACTTCTTCAATAGCCTTGGGATTATATGTCACCTTGGACATTGTTGCCAGTAGGCAGCTTTTCTGTTCATTCGGAACCGCAGCCGTAATAGCGATTGACTGACCACTTGTCCAGATTGACTCGACAACACCTTCACTGTTTGTCATGTTCAATAGAATGTCATAACCTTTTTCAGTCATGGTCTTATCAAGATCCGCATTAGTAAGGCAGATCATTTTTTCATTTTCATCTTTCTTGGCTTCCGCACCTCTAGCATGATCCGCATAAAGATTGAAAAGAGTGGCAGGGATGAAGCCAGCTAGAAAATATGCAACATGACGTAGTTTCATTTCTTTCTCCACTTGGTCAAAACCTGCTTCACGATATCATAAACCACACTAACGACAAACATCACGCCAGCGAAAGCAAGGATATTTACTAGTGTCATCAGCATTAGAAGATTAGTGGCATACCAGTAACTATACCACTCATTGATCAAAATGTATTCCATACTTACCTCAATATGTCAGATATAACATGTTCTGATAAGACATTAAAGGTGGAGCATCTTCCGCCTTAGTCTTGACTTTTAGTATATACTTTCGGGCTTGGTCTGTCAATAGACGGTCAAAGCCTTGTGGTATATGTATGCCTTCTACAAGATCGATTTCATTGTAGTATTGAGGACCGAATGTGTTAAGAAACTTAGCGGTCGCTTCTGTTTTGTCTTTAGCGTCTAGGATCATAATCGCACGTTTATGACCCTCGTTTGGAACATTGTGATCCAGTGTTACAGTGTAATAGCACATATCAGCACCTCACCAATCAAAGATGTCCTGTTCAACAACCCGAGCACCCGGACTATTCTTGATGATAATCTGTTTTCGCTGGACGACAGTAGGGCCTGCACCATAAACAGGAGCGGCATAATAACCACCAGCATAACAACCATTATAGTAAGGACATGATGTAG
>Ga0208091_1000192_pt1 | contig 13439 bp, 8 predicted proteins | sample LakMenEpi26Oct12_FD_150736 | JGI IMG/M metagenome (GOLD analysis project Ga0208091, IMG submission 150736) | Freshwater microbial communities from Lake Mendota, WI - 26OCT2012 deep hole epilimnion (SPAdes) | ecosystem: Environmental > Aquatic > Freshwater > Lake > Epilimnion/Euphotic zone ...
CCCGCCTCAACGAAGCGGCGGAGGCGATCGGCCACGTCCGGTGTGGTCACGTAGAGCATGGGTGCGATGAGTAGCGTGTAGCCGTCGAGCGACGAGTGCGGTCCCACCAGGTCCACCGGAATCCCGAGATCCCAGAAACTGCGGTAGTGGTTGATGGCGGTCTGGCGTTCCTGCTGTCCGCCCTGGACGGGCGCGCCGGCGTGTTCGGCCACCCACAAGCTATTCCAATCCCAGTAGATCGCCACCTTGGCGTCGGTGTGGGCACCCAGCACCGGCAGCAGATCCTGCAGCGCTTTGCCGGTGTCGGCCACATCGCGGAAGACGTGGGTATGCTCGTGTCCGCAATGGTCCACCACGGCCCCGTGGAATTGCTCGAAGCCGCCGCGTCCCTTGCGCCACTGGAAGTACATGACGGAATCCGAGCCATGCGCCACGGCCTGCAGCGAGGTCAGCTTGTGCATCCCCGGGAACCTGTAGACCAGGGGCGGCTGCCACTGGGCCGTGCCGGGCGCCGTCTCCATCAGGAGGTACGGCTTGCGTTTGAGGCTTCGGTTGAGGTCGAAATAGAACGCCGCCTGCTGGCCGTCGGGGACGTCCGAGGGCGCATGGTGCCAGTAGGGGTAGCTGTCCCAGCCCACCACATCGAGTTCCGCGGCCATCTTCCAACTGTCCAGGTTGTTGGTGCCGCCTGGGTGGAGGTTGGTGGACACGGGAATGTGGGGCGTGATTTCCCGCAGGGGCTTGATCTCATCCCGGAGGAAGCTGACGGTCTGATCCGAAACGAAGCGCTTCCAGTCCACGCCGCAGGCAACGATCGAGCACTGCGCATGCGGCGATTCCACCTGCTGCCAGTCGTTGAAGCAGTGGCCCCAGAACGCGGTGTACCACTTGCGGTTCAGTTCATCGAGGGTTCCGTACCGGTTTCGCAGCCAGGCCCGGAAGGCATCCTGGCAGAGCGGACAATGGCAATCGCCGTCGAACTCGTTGGAGATATGCCAGAGGATCAGCGCCGGGTGGTTCTTGAATCGCCGGGCGAGTTGACTGTTGATCGCCTGAACCTTGGCCCGGTAAACCGGCGAGGTAAAGCAGTGGTTCTGGCGACCGCCGTAGCGGAAGCGCACCCGCTGGTTCGAAACCTTCAGCGTTTCCGGATACTTGTCCGCCAGCCACGCCGGTTTGGAACCGCTCGGCGTTGCCAACACGACCTGGACGCCGATCCCGTGCAGGCGGCCCATGATCTGCGCCATCCAGTCCAGCGTATAGACGCCTTCTTCCGGCTCCAGCATGGCCCAAGAGAAGATGCCCAGGCTGACGACATTCACCTTCGCCAGCGGCATGAGGCGCATGTCCTGGTCAATGATCTCGGGCATTTCCAGCCACTGGTCCGGGTTGTAGTCGCCGCCGTGGAGGAAGTGTTTTACGCTGGGGTGGATGGTCGGGTGGGTTGGTCTCATGGGGTGCTCCTTTTTGGACTCAGGACGCAGGACTCCGGACCCAATGCCCTGAGTCCTGGGTCCTTTGTCCTGAGTCCTAAATTTTTCTCGTTCCTTTGCAATCCGGATACCCACTGCACCCCCAGAAAGACTGCCCCGCGTGCGGGCCGGTCTTGGCGGTGCGCTGGTGCATGGGTTTGCCGCACTCCGGGCAGGCGGGTGCGGGCTCCGCACCGGCCTCGCGGGCTTCGATGCGGCACTGCGTCAGGCGCTCGCGAAAGCCGCCCTCTTCGAGAAAGGCTTCGCCCTGATGGCGGACCTGGCCACTGAGCATGGCCATGGTGCGCCGGATCAGAATGATCATCGCGTTGGCAATCACGGCCGGCTGGGCGTGCTCTAGCCACGGGTCGAAGGCTTTCTTTTCGCGATGGAAGTAAACCCAGTAGTCGTGCATCACGTCGTCGGTGTATTCAAACGCAGCCGGGTTGAGATGGCTCACGGCCTGATGCTCGGTTGAATGCACGCTCCACGGGATCTCGCCGGCATCTGCCAGGAACATCTCGAAATCGCCCAGCAGCTCGGCCAGGCTGGCGCGGGCGACATCCGTGAGCTTCATCTCGGTCTCTTTCGACGTGGACGCCCGCTCCGACCCCTCGATGATGTTCTGCCGCCCGGAACGGGCGGCATCCACCATCTGCCCGGTGCGCTTGCCCAGCGGATCTGCCTGGTACGGGACGAACCGCTTGCAGAAGCGCATCGTCCCCAGGTGGATCAACGTGGCAAAGGTGAACGATGTGAGCTTGCGATAGCCGCCGCACTTGTCGAAGAGGGGTTTCAAGAGGGTGGCTCCTTTCTTCTTGGACTCAGGACTCGAGGACCCAGGACTCAGGTTGCTGGGTCCGGGGTCCTGAGTCCTGGGTCCACACTTCTACCCGCGTCCCACCAGCCTCCTCAACCGCATCTGGCATTCGCACATGGCGCGGCCGGTATGATAGGAGTTCTTCCAGTCGTTGCCCACGTTGGTATCGAGCGGCTTGCCTTCGCGGTCGAGCAGCACGCGCCACTCGCCGATCGCATGGACGATCATGTGCTTGTTGATAAAGTCCCAGAGGCACTCGAAGGCGTCGAGGCAGCACGGATCGTGAAACGCCTCATAAGCGTCGAGGAAGCCGACCAACGCCTCGGAGTGCTGCCAGAACTCTTTCTCGAGCACCAGCGCGCCGCCCTTGCGCAGACCGTCGCGGTAGATGCCGCCAAACTTCCAGTCCACGCCGTACTTCAGCGCGTTGTCCACCAGCTTGCGGAGCAACGGCTCATACGGCTTCGGATCGGCCTCGGCGATTGCGAGCGCGCGGTGCATCAGCCAGACAAGCTCAAGGTTGTGCCCGTACGAGGTCGTCTCGGTCGGTTGCGCCGGACGCTCGCCGAAACGCTCGGCGTTCCAGGTGCGCTTCACCGCAATGGCCGGGATCGGATTCCAGCTCAAGTCGAACTGGTTCAGACCGCAGCCACGCTTGGTATCAATCATGTGCGCGCAAATCAGATCCAGAACCTCCATCAGCTTGCGCCGGTGCAGGGGCGAGCGTGATGCCTCGTAGAGCGTGGTAAAAGACTCCATCAGGTGCATGTGTGTGTCCAGCCCCTTGCGGTCGCCGCCGGAGAAGCCCGGCTCCTCGGGCGACCAGTCACGGCAGAGGTTCTCATAGTAGCCGCCGTGGCGGGTGTCGGCCGCGAACTTCTGCAACAGGTCGAACGTGCGCGAGGCATGCTCCACGCCGCGCTTGTCGCCGGTGCCCAGCGTGTATTCGGCCATGGCATAGATCGCGAAGCTCTCGCCGTAGACGATCTTGCCCATGTCACTCTTGCTGCCGTTGGGCTTGGTCTGCCAGTACCAGCCGCCGTGCTTGGGGTCCCAGAAGTTCTTCAACATGAACTCGGCGCCGCCACGCGCCAGCGCCGCACTGCCCTTGACCTTGGGCTGCTGGCGGCAGAGATTCGAAAACCACCAGACCAGCCGCGCCTGGGTGTTGACGTACTTCTCCTTCATCGGCTGGGCCTCGCCCTGTTCATTAAAACAGGTCAGGTAACCGCCGTGCTTCGCGTCGCGCGCACGGGCATGCCAGAATGGAATGAGGCCGGTTGTCAGATGTTTGGTGATCTCGCCTTCGAGACGTTGCAGACGCTGGACGGTTTTCTTGGATGATTGACTCATTGGTTTTTCTCCTAAAACAGACGTTACTTTTTATCAGAACAGGGAAACAGAATACAGGGAGCCATCAGGGACAGCCACAAAATTCTACGCGCCCACCGCGACCTGTCAGCCCTCAAGCCCGCAAGCGAAGGGGACAAAACCCGTCTTCAACGCAGGCGAATCCCGATGCAACCGGAAATCCCCGTGTCGCGGGTCAACGAACAACGGGTCGGCGACTATGCCAGCCCCATCGCCGGCATGCCGCTGCCAAGCCGCGAAATCGAGGGTCTGCACCGGCAGCGCGACCGTAGCCATTGCGCGCCAGTCAGCGGATTGCGAATCTGGAATTACGAGAGCCTTGCGGACCCAGGCCTGGATCGCCTCCAGCGGAACGGTGAGCGCCACCGACCAGCCCTCCGCAACGGGGATCACGGCCTGTTTCCAATCGAACGTGCGCGGCTCGTCGCAGCCGTACCAGGTCACCGCAGTTTCCCCGTCGGCCGTCACAATGCACCGCACCATGGCCGGACACAACGCGAAGGGTTTAAGGAATACCTCGATATGCGCGCGCCAGTCTCCCCAGGGCGGCTGCCCCGGCTCACCAGCACCGGGCACACCGGCGAAACGACCTGTCACAGAGAGAGCACGCCCGTCGTGCTCGAAGCGGAATTCCCCGGCATCCCCGACCGTCAGACCCGGCCGAGCCTGGGGATGAAGCGTGCGTACTGTGGTGCCATGCGCAGGGAGCGGCAGAAAACGCGGCGCTTCATCGGCCAGCCGGTCCTTGATCGGCTGCGTACCGAGGTTGCGCCACCCGCCCTCGAACCGAACCGCGCCATCCTCGCACCAGTACAGGTTGCCGTCGAACCGCGAGCAATCCTTGCGCCAGCGCACGTCATCCACCCGCTTCACCATCGGCGTGTTCCGCGCCACGATGATGTTATGTTCGAAGATCAGGCCCAGGTGCGCCTCCATTCGGGTGTAGGCCAGCACCGCATCGCCGCCGTAGGCGAAGATGTTGTTGCGCACCCGGTTGTTGCGTCCATAGTGCTGATGAAAGACCTCGCGGTCCGTGTTGTAGCAGAGGTTGTTCTCGATCAGCAGGTCGCTGCTGCCCTCGTCGGGATACATTGCCCAGCCGCCGTAGCGGAGGCTGCGTATGTCATGGATCCGGTTGTGGCGCACACGCGTGCCGGCGGCAGGCCCGAGCATATAGACACCGCCCATGTCGGACAACAATCCCTTGCCGAGGTCATGGATGTGGTTCCATTCGATCACGTTGCCGTAGGCGTCGCTTTCGGAATAGCCCCAGTTCCAGCCCACCGAAATGCCCGAGTAATAGAAGTCATGAATATGGCAGCGCCGCACCGTGTTCCCGCTGGCTCGGCCAATGAGCACCCCCACCCCCGTCAGCCAGATGTGCCCGCCATCGAAGATCTCGCTCCCCTCGATCACGCAACGGCGACAGCCATGCCAGATCTTGACGCCGCCCGCGCCGAGGTCGTGAATGGTCCCGTTGCGGAAGGCCACTTCCACCGCGCCGTCGGCACATTCGAGGCCATAGCCGCTGACATGTGCAATGCAACACTTCTCAAACGTGATGCCCTCGCAGCCGTTGCCAATCCACACCGCGCCAGGCACCTTCGCCGCAGCCTGAGAGGCTGGCTGATCCGCAATCGCCTCGGTCCCGTAAGGACTCCACTCGCCATGCTCAAAAGCGATATTCTCAAAGCGCAGGAACCGGGCTCCCTCCATCTCCAGCAGGCGCTCAATTCCGCCGGCCACCGTCTTGACCGCATCCGGCGTCTCGCCGGTCCGCGGCCTGTACCACACGCAGCGTGCTGCCGAATCGAGGCACCATTCGCCCGGCTCTGTCAGTGCCTCTAGGACGTTCTCGATGACATAGTCCAACCCGTCGCCCGGCGCATTGGCCAGTTGCAGTTGCGTATAGCGATCCAGCCGCACCATGTTGCTGGCTTCATCAATAGCCAGCAAGCGTACGCGAGGATTCAGCCAGAGCCCGCGGAACTGCACGTCAATCGCCGTGATGTTCGACCAGGCCGCCGAAAAATCGCCCGGCCGGAAGCCGAACCTGTTGGTTCCGCGCCGGTAGCACTCGAAATTGACAAACGACGCATCCGGCGTGGCGGCCACGCGGTAGGCCCCCTGTTTCGGCAGGGAGGCGCGCGGCCGGCGTTCGCCGTTGATCCAGAGCTGCCGGAAGAAGCGCGATTCACTATCCAACCACGGCACGTCTGCACGCCAGACCGCACGCCCGTTGAGCGTGGCGGGCTGCCACCCCGTGATGTCGCGCCCGCCGCTGATCGTGACGGTCTCGCCCTCGGCCGCGCGCCAGGTCACCGGCCAGGTCCGCCCGTCAAAGTGCCCCCGCACGCCATAGCCCGAATCGTCCGCGCCAAAGCGCCAAGTTTGCTCGAGGTGGTAACACCCCCCGGCCAGCACCACTTCCACCGGCTCCGCGGTCGCTCCGATGCCGGGCCATGTGTGCGTGGTGTACCCGCCGCCGCGCAGCAACACCTCCATCGGCTCCGCCCCGGTCTGGTCGCGCTTCCACATGCGGACGGCTGTCTGCGCCGCCGTCAGCGTCCGCAGCGGCCCGTCCGTCCGCTCTGCGTTCGGCGTCGGCACTGCACCCGACCACCCATCGTTGCCCACGTCACAAGATACATAAATGCGTTTCATTTTTTCCGTTGCGATCGACAGCTACCGACAGCCATCGGCAGCTCTCGATATCGCCCTATTGCAACTCCACCACCGTGTAGATGCCCAGGTTCTCCACGGTCAGCGTGTGGCCATCGAGACGCGCGTTCGCATCCGACGCCGGGAACGAGTGCACCGCCACTTTCTTCGGTTTCCACCCCAGCTTGAACTCTGCGCGCGGGATCGGCTCGATGCATCGCGTGCCGGAATTCAGGCGGTAGTTCACCAGATGGAGCGCATAGCCCTTGCCCTGCTTGTGCAGCGAGATCCCCAGGTCGGCCACTTCCTGGGCCTCGACCATCGATCCGGCTTCCTGCAGGTGGTTCTTAAAATCCTGGAACTTGTGGAACGTGAAGCGCGTGTCGGCCAAGCGCGGGTCCACCTTGCCGGTGGACACCAGACGGCCGCCCTTTTTCTGCCAGGCGCGCAACAGCCGGATCTCGCTCTCCGGCAGGCTGTAGACGTCCGGCAGCACGATCTGCTGGTAGGCGGCTAGCCGCTTGGCGGTCAGCGGCTCATCCGGGCTGACGTACAGGACGTTGTAGAGCATGCGCTCATTGGAGAGCGCTTGGCTGATGTCATAAAAGGCCCGGAATCCGGCATCCTTGATGGCGTCGCGATGCCCGCCGAGGAAGAGTTCGGCGTCGAGCGCGCTGCGCTGGTCGTAGAGGATAGCGGTGTCGGCCACGAGCTGGTTCGTGAAGAGCGCCTCGTGGCTCTTAAGCCAGGCGCCCAGCTTCTGCTCCACTTCGAGGTTGGGATAGAAGGCGTCCTTCTTCAGGTTCATCAGCCAGGCGCCATAGGGGACGGCCAGATTGAACCCGTGCGCGAGCGGCTCCAAGCGGAACAGGATGTAGGTGTCGTGCTTGGCGTTGTCGATGTCCTCCATGATCTGGAGGACATGGCCGTTGGGATCCTCGATGAAAGACCCCTCCTTGCCGCCGAAGAAGGCGTGGCCGTAGCGGTAGAAGCCGTCTTGGCGGAGCTTCATGTCACCCTTCTCGCCGATGATGTAATCGCAATGCGGACGCGAGGAGGTGCCATGCGGCAGGCAGTTATACATGTTCGCCGTCACCATCGCGGCTTTGCCGGTCTGCTTGCGCGAGTAGGCGCGCACATGCTCGGCGATCTCGGCCACGTTGCGCTCGATCCCATCGCACTGGAACTTTACAAACGCCTTGAACAGCGGGATGGAGAACCGCAGGTCCATTTGAGCACCGACGAGATCCGGGTCGGCATACCCCTTCTCCTTCAAGAAGGCGCGGTAGTCGAAGCGGTCGAGGTCCAGCTCCTTCGTCTCGTCGGACGGGTTCTTCTTCAGGTACGCGCGGAACTGCTTCATGCAGTCCTTGCAGAAGCACCCGGCGTTGTGCGCGCAGTGGAGGTGCGCGTCGAACTCATCGATGTGGACGCCGGGCGCACCGGCATCGATCATGATCTCGATCTCCTTGCGGACGTACTGCATGAAGCTCGGCTTATTGCCGCAGGGGGTGTAGCAGGTGTGGTCGTGCCCCGGCACCAGCAGCCAGAGCGAGGAGATCGGCTTGCCGTCAAGTGTCGTGGCGCGAAACTCCTCCAGGAAGTCGGTGACCGGCTTGCCATCCGAGTCTTTGATGCCGTTGGGGAAGTATTTCTTGATCGAGGGAAAAATCTTCGGATAGCGGTCGGTGGAAAGCTCGCGCATGCCAACCCACCCCTTCTTCCCGACGCCGCGCAGCTTGTTGAGCGCCAGCAGTTCCGACTCGTCCTCGCTGAACTCCGCCGGAAACTCCCAGAGCTGTGCCTTCCAGATCACGGCAAAGGGGAGGATGCCGCGCTGTTTGCACTCGGCGATAAACTCGGTGTCATTCAGATAGCCGTAGAAGCGCAGTCGCGCCGGGATGGCCTCGTTGGCCTCCTTGTCGAGGTACTGGAGGCCGATGGCGGCGCTGCCCAGACACGACCAGAGCAGCATGTTGCCGCTCATGTCCACGACATCCTGCACCTGTTGCAGGCGTTTCATCGGCAGGCTCGGGGGGTAATTCCAGTCCTGCCGGTACCAGCACATGTAATGTATTCCGCGAATCATCGTGTTCTCCTCGTGTTCGTGAGTCTCGTCGGACACCGCGCGGCCATCGGCCGCCACTCGTGTCCGACTTCGTGCGCTTCGTGTCCTTCGTGGTAAAAATGAAGCATCGGTATGGGCATCGCCGGGCGCTAGGCCCGCCGCAGCGCCACCACAGGGTCCATTTTTGCGGCGCGGCGGGCGGGGATGAAACTCGCCAGCGTGCAGAATGCGATGACCAGCACGGCCACCTCCGCCACCTCGCGGGGGACCACCCGATGGGGAATGCCGTCCAGCCCATACACGCCCTTGGGGAACACCTCAAGTCCGAAGAGGGCCAGTCCGTCCACCAGATGCTGAAGATTGGCCAGCACCAAAAAGGCCAGCGCGATGCCGAGCGCCACGCCCGCCAGACACTGGATCCAGCCGTGCAGCACAAAGGCCATCATCACCTGCCGCGAACTAAACCCCAGCGCCTTGAGCAGTCCGATTTCGTCGGTCTTCTGCACCGTGATCACGATGAGGGTGTTCGTCACACAGAAGATCGCCACCACAGTGATGAACATCAGCAGGATCACCATCATGTTCTTCTCGACGGCCAGCGCGTTGAAGAGCTGACGGTCGACCTCGTGCCACGTCCGCACGAGATAGTTCGGTCCCACCACGCGCGACACCTCGGCGGCCACGCGCCGGAACACCTTGAGGTTCTGCGGTTCGTCCGTCTTGACATGCACCGAATATGCGCCGCTGCGCAGGCCCATGAGGTCGCGGCCCACCGCGAGGGAGGTGATCAGAAAGCCGCTATCGAAGTCCCGCTGCCCGGCATTGAAGATGCCCCGGACTTGCAGCTCCTCGGGAAAATAGACCTCGTCGGGCTTCACCAGATTCATCGGCGAATAGACCAGCAGCGTGTCGCCCACGCCCACCTGCAGCTCGGCGGCGAGATCCACGCCCAGCACCACCGCGTCTCCCGTGAGATCAAACACGCCGGCGATAATGTTGCTCACCTGCAACATTTTCCCGGCTCGCGCGGGGTCGATCCCAACGATCAGCGGGGCGACCACCCGGTGCTCGTATTCGGCCAGCACTCGCGTCTCGATGCTCGGCGAGACGGCGGCGACCCCGGGCACCGCTTCGATCCGCTTGCAGAGCGCCTCTTCGTGCTCGATCACGCCGCGGGGCGTGGACACGGTCAGGTGCGGCTTGAAGGCGAGGATTTTCTCCTGCCACATGTCGCCAAACCCCGTCATCACGGCGCGCACGATGATGACGATCGCCACGCCCAGCACCACGCCGAGGATCGAGATGAGCGTCACGACCGACGTGAAGGACCGTTTGGGCCGCAGGTATTTCAATGCCAGGAACAGCGAGAACCGCATGGCGACCTCTGGGTTAGGTGTGCAGCGGCGCGAGCGCGCCGTTGAGCGCCAGATAGTCGCCGTAGACCGCGTCGTAGCGGGCGGCGTCGGCACCGGGCTCGGTGCGGGACGCGGGGTCGAGGTGGATGACCTGCGCGGCCAGGTCGGCGATCGACGCGCGGGCGCCCGCCAGCTTGTCGGCGCACCACATCGCCTGGACCACGCAGCCCATGGCGCCGGCCTCGGCGCTGATCGGGCAAATCACCGGGCAGCCGAACACATCTGCGGCGATCCGCCGCCAGATGCGGCTCTTGGCGCCGCCGCCGACCAGACGGATTTCACGCGGCGACACACCGAGCCGGCGCAGGATGTCCATGCCGTAGCGCAATCCGAGCGTCGCACCCTCCATGGCGGCGCGGGCGACGTTAGCGCGGGTGAAGTTGGTGCTCGACAGGCCGCTGAACGTCGCGCGGGCCTTGGGCAGGGGCGGCGTCCGCTCGCCGTTGAAGTAAGGCAGGAGCCGGATGCCATCGGCGCCCGCAGGCGCCTGTGCCACCAGAGCATCGAACGCCTGGACATCCAGCCCCAGCAGCGCCCGCGTCTGTTCGGTCGCCACGGTCACGTTCATCGTGCAGATCAGCGGCATCCAGCCTCCCGAGCTCGAGCAGAACGCGGCCAGCTCGCCCTCCGGATCGATCACCGGCTTATCGCTGAAGGCGAAGATCGTCCCCGACGTGCCGAGGCTCGCCGTCACCGTGCCGGGCGCGACATTACCGGTGCCGATGGCAGCCATCATGTTGTCGCCGCCGCCCGACGAGACGATGACCCGCTCGCTCAGGCCGAACTGCTTGGCGATTTCGGGGCGGATCGTGCCGATCGGATCGTCCGACGCCACAATCTCGGGCAGACACGAGGCCAGTCGGCCCGACGGATCGATCGCGCGGAGCAGCGTCGCCGACCACATCCGCTTGCGCACATCGAAATAGGCCGTCCCCGACGCATCGCCGCATTCGGTCTTCCGTTCGCCCGTGAGCCAGAAGTTGAGGTAGTCATGGGGCAGCAGCACGGTCGCGAGCCGGTCATACAGCGCCGGCTCATGCTCCAGAAGCCAGAGGACCTTGGAGGCGGTGAAGCCCGCCGCGACGGCGTTGCCCACGGCGGCGATCACAGCGGCCTTGCCCCCGACCGCTGCGGTGATGCGCTCGCATTGCGGCACCGTTTCGGTGTCGCACCACAATTTGGCCGGACGGAGGACGCGGCCCTCGCGGTCGAGCGGCACGCAGCCGTGCTGTTGGCCGGAGACACCGATCGCCACGACGGCCTTCGGGTCGACCCCGGGCGCGGCGAGCACCTCCCGCAACGTCCGGGTCGCGGCGTCCACCCACCACTGCGGTTCCTGTTCCCGCCGCCCCTGATTGTTCTCGATCAGATCGTGCGGCGCATAGGCCGAAGCGAGCAGCTTCCCCTGCCCGCGGCTGTACACAACGCATTTTGTTCCCTGCGTGCCATTGTCAATCCCCACCACAAGCTGATCCGCCATGCCTCACCCCGCGATTGAAAAGCTGAAAGCTGAATACTGAATACTGAACACCGCCACCGTGCCCCGTCACTTGATCGAATACCGCGTGGCCTTCACCAACGCCTTCCACAACTGCTCGGGCGTTTCGGCCAACAGCAAGGCTTCGCGGTTCTGTTCCTTCAGGAACGTCTCGGTCAGGCCGGCCATGAGGCGCATGTAGAATGCGCTGACCGCCGTGGGGATGGTAATGAGAAAAATGATGTGGCTGAGCACGCCGTCCTCGCCGAACAGAACGCCCTTCTTGCTGGTGCCCAGTGCCAACGTCAGACCGCCGCCTTCAACACCGCGCACGTGGGGGAACGCCAGTCCGTTGTCCATGGCGGTGCTGAGCACGCCCTCGCGCTCCAGCGCGCCGGTCAACATCTTCTCGGCGCTGTCGATGAAGTGCGTGTCTTCCATCACCTGCGCCAGCGATTGGATCGCCTCTTCCTTGGTCTTCGCCTGCAGATTGGGTGTCATCAGAATTTCGGCCGAGAAGCGGGCGATGCCCGCCTTCCGCGGTTCGGTCCGGCTGGGCAACTCACCGACCCAGCGAGGGGCATCGGGTTCCTCGTACAGGATGCGCGCGCAGCTCGGGCAGTTCTGAACCGTCTTGCACACGCGCACCGACTGGACCTGGCTGATCGGCATCCGCATGCCGCAGATGGCGCAACATCCGTTGTGCATCGGCGACAAGACGATGTGGTCTTTCTTGTACAGCCGCTGATAGAGCGACTTGACTTCGGCAGGCAGTTTGTCCGTCAGCTCGGCGATCGCATCGTTTAGCCGGTTCAGATGCGAGCCATCGCCCGTAGTCCGGTGCTCATCGCGAATCAGGACCAATTCCTGTAGTTGGTTCAAATGGTTAATCAGACTTTGCATGCGTTTGCTTTGCGCTCCCCTGTGTTGGCTCCCGACGGGTTGAATGACCCGTGTACATTAGCATATCAGGAGCCTCTGCGCAAACTCCCAGACAACTCCCCAACAATTCCCAAAATAAAAAAGGTTGCGGCGCATCACACGCCGCAACCCGATCAGAAGCATCGCGACGCGATTACTTCAGGATCATGTCCTTGGCGGCCTTGGCCACGCGGAACTTCACGACCGTCTTGGCCGGGATCTTGATCGTGGCGCCCGTGGCCGGGTTGCGACCCATGCGGGCGGGACGCTTCACCTTGATCAACTTGCCCAAGCCGGGGAGCACAATGCCCTTGGGCTGTTTCGCGCCGACGTAGGCGATCGCCAGCAGGGCATCATACACAGCGGTTGCCTGCTTCTTGCTGATCTCACCAGTGGCGGCGAGCGCAGCCAGAATCTGGCTCTTCGTCGTGATCGCGGAGGACTTCTTAGGCGCAGCCTTCTTGGCTACAACCTTCTTCGCAGGGGCGGCTTTACTAGCCATGATGTGAACTCCTTGTTACGGTTTTATGGGGATAAAACCCCATGTGTTGGTAAGAATGTAGCGCATTTCGCGGGAGAATCAACACTAATCGTCAAGAAAATGAAAGATTTTTTTGCGACCGTTTCTTTCAGGCTCATGCGCGCGGATGAAAATCGCGATGAATCTGGAGCAATCGGCTGCTGTCAACATGCGTGTAAATCTGCGTAGTCGCGATGTCGACATGGCCGAGTAGCTCCTGAATGGCGCGCAGATCGGCCCCGTGCTGCAGCAGGTGGCTGGCGAAACAGTGCCGCAGGGTGTGCGGCGTCAGGCGGCCGCGAATGCCCGCCGCGCGGGCGCGCTGCACGATCAGCCGCCAGACACCCTGCCGCGTCAACCCGCCGCCCCGGCCGTTGACAAACAGCGCACCGTCCACCGGGCACCCCGCAGCCAACACCGGCCGGGCCTGATCCAGATAACGTCTCAGCGCGGTCAGCGCTGCCTCCCCCACTGGAATCACCCGTTGCTTGGACCCTTTGCCCGTGCAGCGGACCTGGGCCGAATCGTGATCCACATCGCCGACCCGCAGCGACGCCAATTCGGATACCCGCAGTCCGCACGCATAAAAGAGTTCGACGACCGACCGATCACGCGCCTCGCACGCCGCAGCCCGTGCAGACTCCCGATGCCCGTCCGGCACGCGCCCATCAATCAGGCGGGCCACGTCTCCTTCGCCCGGAATGTGCGGCAGGA
>Ga0208091_1000194_pt1 | contig 13291 bp, 18 predicted proteins | sample LakMenEpi26Oct12_FD_150736 | JGI IMG/M metagenome (GOLD analysis project Ga0208091, IMG submission 150736) | Freshwater microbial communities from Lake Mendota, WI - 26OCT2012 deep hole epilimnion (SPAdes) | ecosystem: Environmental > Aquatic > Freshwater > Lake > Epilimnion/Euphotic zone ...
TACAATAAATCCTACAGTGACAGCGATAGCAAAGAACAAGGCAAGCCTAAAGATAGCCTGCAATTTTAGTTGTTCTCTATTCATTATATATCACCTTCTCTAAATGGTCTGGGTAGCTGGACTTGAACCAACAACCTTCCCGCCCCAAACGGGATGCTCTACCAATTGAGCCATACCCAGATTATACTGGCAAAGGTGCCAGGAGTCGAACCTGGGCTTGCGGTTTTGGAGACCACCGTGCTACCGTAACACTTCACCGATATGGGTGCGGGTGTGGAAACTGCCCCCACTTTTAGGTGCGTATGAGACACCTGCGATACTATACCGCCCACCCGCAATAAACTATATTAGTGGCTTGACACATGCCCTCATTTAACCTATCAGCCCTAAATCAATAAACGATAGGCACCACTAAACTGGCCTCCACGGCAGGAGTCGAACCTGCATTTACGTTCCAGTTACCTTACTCGACGTTCGTAGCGCCGGCGGATACGTGGAGATAAACTGACGATAACTATTCGAACTTCTCCATCTGCCGATGGTCCGTCATCCGGATTGTTATCGTAGGTGAGGAGTGACCTCACGTTCCCCTTTCGAGGCACACTTGGAGCGGAAGGGTGGTACTAACCCACCTTCTATACGTTGGCAACGTATCGTAATATCTTTATACCACATCCGCAAACTTGGAGCGGGCGACCGGATTCGAACCGATTCCAACAGCTTGGAAGGCTGTGTCCTCTCCCAGGAGAACGCCCGCATTAATGGAGGATCCATCCAGATTTGAACTGGAATCCCATGGGTTAAAAGGCCAGTGCTTTACCTATTAAGCTATGGATCCATATTGGTAGACCAGGTGGGAGTCGAACCCACATCCTGAACGATTAAGAGTCGTTTGCAGTACCATTCTGCGACTGGTCTATATTCGCATGTATCTCTCGGTGACAGTTAGCACAAACCAAGATACATTTATCAACCTCTTGTTTGATAGTTTCCCATGCAGCGGTTTGTCTCTTACCACCTATACCAAAGTCTTTCTGACTTGGATCTAAATGATGAAACTCCAATGCACCTATACATTTATCATATCCACATTTTTCACATTTGCCGCCTTTATACTCAACGGCCATGGCCTTCATCTTCTTCCGTCTTTTGTTTACGGCTTCGACTCGGCATTTTTTACATTTGGTATAACCTTCTTTGGTATGATACCCTTCTGTTATACCGTGAATATGACAATCTTTTTCTATCAAACAAAAACCTACTTGTTATATTGGTGACCCCTAGGAGAATCGAACTCCTCTTACAAGATTGAAAGTCTCGTGTCCTAACCGATAGACGAAGGGGCCGTATTGGCTCCGGATTGGGGAATCGAACCCCACTAACCAGTGATTAACAGTCACGTCCATGCACCTTGCTCGGATTCTCCGGAATAAATCTATTAATAGTAAATGGAGGTCTGCCTCGGAATTGAACCGAGTCCTCAAGGATTTGCAGTCCTGTGCCTTACCATCCGACCCGCAGACCAGTTACTATAACCATATTCAATTGTCAAACAGCCTTTAGTTAGGCAATCTTATACTCTTTATACTTGCGCTGTAAGGTAACAGTACCTTGCGCCTTCAAGCGAGTATAGTCCTTGAATGCCGAACCATCTTTATCGTGGTACTCTTTACGATAGTTTACCCGACCGTTACGGTCAGAGGCTTCAACTATCCAAAAGTAATCTCGTTTAACAGTTTCGTCTCTCATCCGCTTGTCTCTCTCAATCATTCGCATACTATATAGGCTTCAAAACACAAAGTCAAGAACTTTTTTCAACTTTTTTCTGCGACAATTTGACGCACCACTAATCTATTGACTTTGTAGACTGTTGACATTTATTTGGTAGGGGTGCCAGGTAACGCTCCTGGTCGAGAACGGTAATCGGCCGCTAAAGGGTTTATAAATCCCTCTTGTGTCTTACACCCACCCCCACAGTTATTATAGATATCCTAGGATTCCACCGATAGGGAATACAAAGATACCGATGCAGCGAAGGATAAACTTTGCCGTTATAGGATTGTCAATGCTATGCCAGATAGCCACGACATTGAAGATCCAGCCTAGCACCAGAGCGCTGGCCGTAGTTAGCATACCAACAATAGTGCCAATGGCGATAACAGCATCCCAATTTTTCACTTTCACATCCTCATGTAATGGCGGTCCCGGAAGGATTCGAACCCTCGACCTTGGGAGTAGAAATCCCCTGTTCTATCCAGCTGAACTACGGAACCAATCTCTATTGTCTGAACAGTATATAGGCACCTGGACGATTTGTCAAGCAAAATTTGCCAAAAAATTTTCATTTATGTTTTTCACAGGAACTTTCTGTAGAATAAAGGAAGGAGTGAAGCCAGCGAAGCCACCTCCACGTTCAAGGAATTGGCATAGTTCCTGTGCGTCATCTTCAAAGAAAAACTCCGCAACAACCTGCTCACTGGCCTTTTCATACACACGCCAGTATAGCTGGTCATCGGCATCGAACTCGTGGTAATATTCATAGTGCTTCATACTTTAAGTCCTTTGAATTTGTTGCTCTTGAAGTTACCTGTTGGTGCAGGAGTAGGTTTGAAATCCTCACCTGTATCAACAATGTCCTTTGCTGATGCTTCTACATCATACAGCCTCATCTTCGTCTTGTCAACCCCTATGACATCTCTCTTGTGCCGTGAAGGATCCGCATAGCGGTTCTTCAATTGCTTAACCATAATCTGGTTCAACTGCTCCAACTGTTCTGTGACAATAAGGGCCACAAAGAAGTCGGCAGTTGCGGGAAGACCAAAAGACTCGGAAGTATCAGTAAGGTCAGGGTCGGACGAACCATAGCCACCTCTGGTCAACTGTGTGGCTGACCAAATCGGCACATTGAACTCTACCGCCAATCCTCGCAATTCTTCGGCAATCGATTTGATATAGGTGTATGAATTGACACCGTTGCCTGGCTTGATACGAGCCGAGGCGCAAATGTTAAGATAATCAACCATGATAACATCTGGCACGAATCCTTTCTTGAGGTTCAATTCATTCAATAGTGATCTGAAATGGACAGTGGACGCCGAGGCAGTTGGATACTCCTTGACAATCAACTTACCATTGGTCTTGTTCTTAAGATTCTCAATCTTCTTATCATACAGGTCTCTTGGAAGAACCATAAGATCATCCATTGAGATGTTAAGAACATTGGCATCGATACGCTTGGCGACTTCTTCTTCGGCAAGTTCCATTGAGATATACAGGACATTCTTACCCTGGTTTATGTAACCAGAAGCAAAGTGACAAAGAGTAAGTGACTTACCGACACCAACACCAGCCATAACGATGTTGAGAGTTTTTCGTGGAATGCCATTCTTGGTAATCTTGTTAAAGTAATCCAAGTCAAATGGCAGTCTTTCTTCTACACGGTGGTAGTATTCAAATCGATCATTCGCTTGCTCTATATAATCGTGACCAACATTCGGATCAAAAGATATACCCAAAGCATCAGACAATAAAGAAGGTATAGCGCCCTTAGTCTGTTTCCCTCGCCCATTCATAATCTCCAATGATGTAGTGATGGCATTATAGATGGCCTTCTCCTGACAAAACTTTTCAGTATTGTCCAAAAGCCAATCCGTGTTAGTCTTTTCTGCGTCATCATTAAGTTCTTTTAATGTTTCACGCAAATTCTTAACAGTATCATCCGTCGTTCCACGAATGTTACTAATCTCAATATCAAGAGCATCAAAGGTTGGTTGTTGATTATATTTAAGGACGAAGCCGGCTACTTCGTTGAAAAGTAGCCGGTCTTCCATACTGGAAAAGTATTCCTCTTTAAGAAACGGTAGAACCTTCCTCGTGTAATCCTCGTTCTTGATCAGGTTCTTTAGTATCGTTTGTTCCAGTCTCACTCATACCCTCCGCTTCCGATGCATCTAACAATAGAGTATTTAAAATCAAGCCCAATGCAGCATTGAACTTTTCATTCTTCCTCAATGTTACCATAGATAGATCGTTTGTCTTGTCAATCTCATACTCAAAAGATATGCGAGGAATGTCATCCTCACCTAACTTAAATGCGACAGTGGTGTAATGATACACCACTCCTGCGAAAGGGTCAAGCATTAATTCGATAGGACAGGTAGAACCTTCCTTCTTCGCATCAAACATATCATCACGAAACTTGTAATCAGTTCCCAGTTCCATCTTCTTCTACCTCCGCATTATATTTACCATAAAGGAAGTCAGCCTGACAACCTTCTTCAATCAAGTCAAGAACATCCTGTGTAAAGAACTTTTCAGGGTTCTTTTTGATGGCCTTTTCAAACTCTTTACGACCATCTGGGAACTCATACTTGTTTGATACTTTCTTTACAATACCATACTTTTCAGCAAGTGTCAATAGACCATAATACTTGTCCAGACCTTCCTGATAGTTTAGCCAAGTCTCTACCTTGCGATCCTCAATGGTCATGCGAGACTTCTTGAGGTGTGCAGTAATGACCGCACCGGTGCGACCGTCCTCGTCGTCCAGTGTCTTGTCCTTCTTCTTTGATAGAAAGACAATGGTTGAAGCGGCGTATTCAAGACCTGAACCACCGCCCATCTTCTTCATTGGAACATATGAACCAACTACATCATAGACATGATTGGTGACGATTAGTGGAACTCGTGCCTTACCAAGTTTCAGTGTAAGAACACGGAAAGCACCACGAACCAACTGGGCTCTGGTCATATCACGAGTATCTTTACCGTCGGCAATGTCCTGCATCTCTTTATCAGTTGATAGATTGCCGAGTGAATCGAGAACAAAGATCATTGGTGGCTTTTCTTTGCCTTCAATATACTTGTCCAGGATCTTGACTGCCTGTGTGCGGAACTCCTGAACAGTAGCAACAGGAACAATAGCCACACGCTTGGCATCAATACCACGGTCAGTAATAAACTGTTTAGAAATGGCAGACTCGGACTCAAAGTAGAAAACAAAGCCGTTTGGATTATCTTCCAAGAACTGCTTTGCCACATTGAGAGCATAGAATGTCTTACCAACAGAAGGCTCACCGGCAAATGCTGTAACCTTGTTCTGTGGTAGTCCACCATAGATTGAACCAGATAGCAAGGCATTCATGGCATATGAGCCAGTGCCAATGAAACCTGAAACGTCACCAGCAGCAACACCGTCATCGACAATGCCTGCATACTCGTTATCAATCTCTGAAATTAGCTGGTTGAAAATATCTGACATAAGTTTCTCCTTGTTGTCAGTCGGTCGCTATAACAATCTCGTTACGCAACTTCCTTAAAGTGTTTTTGTAATTCGGGTGATAGTTTCTTTAACAGGTCACCACCCACACCTACACGAACCACGTTAGCAAGTTCGATGATGTTATTGGTATCTATACTCTCATCTGGCACAAACTCATAAAGACGAGCAGGTGAATGTTTATACTTTTCGTCTTTCTTATTCTTCGCCATGATAGATCCTTTCCTTGGTAAAGTCATATACGGTTGGACACTTGGACGCTAGATAGTCCCAAAGGTCTTTCTTAGTGTTTAAGTTCTTGGTTACTTCTTCAAACTCCTCTGCTAAGTTCACTTCGGCATCATTAGCTGAATGAATGAAATGTAAGTCTGTAGAATAGTAATGTAAGCCAGTAGCCACGGCATTCATACCATCATTGTTAAACCTTGTTACATTGTATTTGGCATCAAATGCTTGAATGAATGAGTCGTCTCTTGAATTACCACGATGTAGAGACTTATCAACATCGCAATAGCTTCTTCTACCAACATCACGCCAGTATTCGGTATCGTCTCTATAAGAGAGTGAATAGTGTAGTGCAACGAACTGGGCGAAGCCATCAAACATTGAACGGCATGACCAGTTGAAACTATTACGGTCAAACTCTGAAACCATATGTGCCTCTTGGTCTCTATCGATTGCACGAAGCAAACGAACAAGGAACATATGAACAGAATAAAGACCATTACTCTCTAGTGGTTCAATAAAGCCAGCAGATAGACCAATAGCACAAACATTCTTAACCCATAGACGGTTTGAAATGCCTGTCTTGAATTTGATTAGACGGAACTTCTGATCTTCATGTAGCTTACCTTTACGCTTTAGATGGGCTTTAAACTCCTCTAGAGCATCCTCATTAGAGATATACTTATCAGAGAAAACGTAGCCAGTTCCTAGACGGCTCCACAGTGGAGTATTCCAGACCCAGCCATTACCAAGAGCCCAGCAATCGGTGTATGGTACAATCTCTTCCCTCTTGTTATCGTATGGAATCTGTGCTGCCCATGCCGAGTTGTTTGGAAGAATATCTTCATATGAAATGAATGGTTCTTTTAATGCGCCACCTAGAAGGATTGATCGAAAGCCTGTGCAGTCGATAAAGAGATCGCCGGTGATCTCCTCACCATTATCAAGAACCAGCTTTTCAATACCATCTTCATTTGTTGGTATGTCACTCACCAATGCTCTAATGTGTTTCACACCACGAGGCACGGCATACTTGTCACGCAACCAAATAGCAAACTTGACTGCATCGAAATGATATGCAACATCTCTCTGGAATAGAAAACTAGGTATCTTTGCATCTAGAGAAATACGATTAGCATTAACCAGTGACATGATTGGATAGACACAATCAGCATAGTCCGAAACTGGTGTATTAGGATACAGAAACTTTTTTAGATACCAATCATTCTTGGCATACTTGTTACCTGTAACATCAATACCACCAAAAGGATAGTGGAAGGTGCCAGAACCTACCTTATAAAAGTCAGTGAAACTAATAGACATCTTATAAGTGGCATCACATGCTTTCATAAAGTCTGTGTCTTTAATCTGCAACAGACGCAACCACTCATTGATAAAGCCTAAAGTGGATTCACCAACACCCACAGTAGGGGTGTTGGGATCCTCAATTAGAACCACTTCTCTTCCTGGCAATCTTTGTATAAGAGTAGCAGCGGTCATCCATCCGGCTGAACCACCACCTACAATGACAATCTTATTGATTGGTTTACTCATGAGAAGAAATCCTCTAGGCTTGCTACACGTTCGGACTTCCAATCGATAGCATTGAGAATGATCTTCAATGGCTCAAGAAAGGCTTTGTCGAACTGTGTATTATAATCGATATACTTGTGCAAGTCAAACTCTTCCGGCAAACCACTAGCAGGGAAGCTAATGATGTTTGACTGAATATGGTTTGGCTCTTTCAGGTATATGTATTTAAGTTTCTCACCAGTCTGAATCATCGGATACTTACAAACAAGGTTATTGCTCCATAGAAGGTGATTATATAAGATAGCACCACGAACATGAATAGGACATCCGGATGCAAATAGGCTCTTTTTATCTTGCCACTTAACGAGAGCATTGAGGCCACGAGGAAATGAAATGTCCGCCAAAGGCAGAGTTTCAAATTCACCACGGAAAGTTTCAATGAAAGACTGAATAGCCGTTTCATCTGCATCAAAGATAACATCAATAGATTCCCTTAGTTTCTCTCGACATGCTGTAGGTGTGGATGACTTGATCATTTCAAGGCCCATAACCTTCTTCTTTGGCTGGGCATACTGCACACCCTCGGAGTTATGGACGTTTAGAATGTATCGCTTCTTGGCAGTCCAGATTGCTTTGTCTGCCAAGACTTCACGCTTCATGACAATCTTTTGTTGAAAGACGTTAGTGTATTCGCCAAGTTCTCCGCAAGCCTGATCAATAACAGGTTGCAGTTTACTTTCACATACTCTGTCCAAGAAATTGATGGCTTTCGCAGGATCTTTAACATCACTAGGCAGCGTCTTATGTACCACTTCTGCAAGGTTAAGATACACGGAGTCAGTATCGACTGCAATAACGAAATCTTCATTTGTCTTTAATACCTTTCTTAGGTATGAGTTGATTGAGTTTTCAATCCAGCGGATCGAAAGCTGACCAGTGGTCGTGACGGCGATGGCATTCCGTAGATCGAAGAACCTAAAGTATTGAGACCCCAACGCACCGTATAGCGAATTGAGCGAAACTTTTTTAGAGAGTTGCAGGTTCTTGAACTTAGCAATCTCTTTTTTGAGTTGTGCTTTCTTTTGCGGGTCAGTCTCAACCTCGTATTTTGTTTCAGCATCTAACATAGCCTTCTTATAGATTTTGCGGTCAGCAAACATCTTCTCAATCATTTCAGGCATAAAGCCTTGCTTGTCACGGCGATAGAACTGACCGTTAGCTGTCAGGCAAACATTGTCAGCGTTAAGGCAAGATGTGTCGATGCCCTTACAAAGAAGTTTATCAACGGATACCCCATCGGAGATAAGACGACGCATATCATCAGTATAATCGTCAGCCTCAACAATCGTTTCGGGAGAAATGTTGCTTCCCATAATAACAGACGGATACTCGCTATTAACATCGAAAGAAGCCACCCAATTGTGAAAACCCACAATAGGGTCTTTAACATAAGCACCAACGTATGCAGCATCTTTCTCATGCCTTTCAATAGGTGGAACTACAATGTTCTTTGCCTTGAGGTGATTGTAACAGATAACATCCCACATGCGAACTTGTGTAAACACATCTTCATAGTTACACTTGTTATCATATGAGAGAGTAAGAGCCAATTCAATTAGCTTATGCTTTTCTTCCAACCTGCGAACGATATCAACGTCTTTGATGTTATAGTCAATGAACATTTGATAGTTTTCTTTATACAGGTTATGGAGAGAGCCATACTCGTCATATGATAACTTGCGTTCACCCAATTCAACATGACCAATATTATCCAACTTATAGGATTCTTGTGACTTGCCATCAGGAGCATACCAGCGGTATAGCTTCATGAAATCAAGTAGAGGCACACCAAGAATACCATAAGTATTCACCTTCTTCATACCAACGTCAACGAGTCGTGGAGATATAACATTCCAAGGTGATAGCTTCTTAGCTTCACTATCACCAAATAGCTTGATGATACGGTTGACCATGTAAGGGATATCGAACGCTTCAATATTCCAGCCAGTCACAACGTCAGGTGTGTTAGATTGCCACCAGCCAACAAACTTGCGGACAAGGTCAAACTCATCCGAACATTTGTAATAGATCACATCGTCACGAGTGTTATCATAGTCACCACAACCGAATGTAGTGAACATGTTATTCATATGAACTGTGATAGCTATTAGAGGTTCATTGGCATCGTCAGGTTCAGGAAAGCCATTGTCAGAACCCGTTTCAATATCGATGTTAGCAACGTTAATGTCGTTGATGTTCCAATCAATCTGGCCAGGGAACTCGTCAGCAATGAAACAATACTGATAACGATTGTTGCCATAAATCTTGAAACTTGCAACTCCATCATATTGCTTGATAAAGTCACGAGCCTCACGGATTGAACCTTGCTTAACAGGCCCAACATACTGTCCGTGAATGGTCTTGTATTTTGTTGGCTTGTCGGAAAGCACGAATAGCGTCGGGTTATAATCAATTCTTTGACTAACCCGACGGCCATTCTGGACACCACGGTACAGGATCTTGCCACCCCATACCTCAACATTAGTATAAAAGTTATTCATTAAGGTGTGATAATCTTGCTTGAAGGTAACTGGATTCCACCGAACAGACTGTTATACTGATTTAGAAAGTCTGTTAGTGGTACTGCTGTTGTTACAACCAGGTTACGATTGAATGTAAGTTCTTTCGTTTCACTAAACTGTAGATATGGAGCAAGACCAACCTGTGGTGTCTTGGCATCCATACGGTCCGGAATAACAACGATACGGACAGGATTCTTAACTGTAAGTGTGCTATCGGTTTCTGATAGAACCTCAGCGATAACTTCCTCACCACCGAGGAACTTGATAAGTGTTACATTTGTTGCCATTAGTTTACAATCTCCATTAGATAGTCATAAACGCCGACCGTGACCCACTTCGTAGGAATGTGGCTCATTCGGCTCCCATTTTCACCTATAAAGGTGTATGTGTTATCAAGATCCATAATCTTGACAATTCTCTCCCACTTGCCATCAAAGGCACGCTGCTTAAACTCCTCAGCGAGGACATCAACTTTCTTACCATTAAAAATCATACGCAATCTCCTTAGTCCCATAGACCCTGATAATACTTTCCGAATAGTCGGAAGCCGTTTTGTATTCTGTCATTATACAACTTCATGCCATCAAAGTCAACCCAATAGTCTGGATTGGTTTGATTTACTTGATACATGGCGTTTTCATCATCTTCACTGCCTGAAACAAGAGTCCACTCATAATCTGTTTCACCATGGCGGAACTGATCTTCCCAGGAATCATCAAGTTTGCTTTCAAAGGCAAAGATCATTTCATTGAGAACCCATTCCCATCTGTAATGAACCCAGTTATCATAACCATCAGGATTGCCATATCGCATATATGGAGGCAAATCTTCGTCATCAACCAATTGAGAACCGTGCTTGGTTTCTTGTAGTTGCTTGAGCATTGGAAGGATGATATAGGCGAGAGTGTGATCCATTGACCAAGTATCATACTTGTCGATACGCACCTTGATATCACGTTCACCACGGATTTTATGAATCCGTTCACAAAGATCACTCACCCAAGTCTTGGCAAGCCAATCACCAATCTTGTCTCTGGTTTCTTCACTTGCGAATGGAATGAGATTTGCGATCTGGTAGGGACCCCACCATTCTTTATACGGACCGATGTAGACTTTCATAATGTTTCCTTATTTCAATTTTGATGTTATAAGCGCAGGAAGCGCAGACTACGGAACAACCGTGCTTTTCCATAATCTCTTGCACGGACGGAACATCACCTTCATGATGCTCAAGGATTTGTTTAACAGTATTGGAAGATAGGGCGTTACAGGAACATAAGATCATTGCTTCCTCTCCTAATACTATATATTATAGCAGAAGCCTCGGAGGTGTCAAGATGCCTATTAATAGTTGGACAATCAATCTTGTTTTAGGACTCATTTTTTCCGTCATGGTAGGCGGCGGCATTTATATATGGAAGTCTTCCATTGAAACAAAAGCCTTGTTCGAATACAAGTCACAGCAAATAGAAAAAGCCTTCGAGCAACAAAGAAAAGCAATGGAAGATACCGCTGCTATGTTGAAAGAAAGCACCGAGATTGTGGCTGACCTCAAAAACAAGACTATTGAGATGAATGAGAAGTTTAAGAGCCTTGATGTATATCTTGACACCCAACCCAAGGATCAGAAACAATCATCGGAAGTCTTAAAGAGAACCTTCAAGGAACTATCACAATGAAAAGACTACTAATCGTATGCCTATTCTTGGCTGGTTGCCAGTCTACCGCAATTACAACAAAAGTGGAAGTCATAACACCACCAGAGCAAATGTATGATTGTCCTATCAAGACAAAGTGGCCAAACTATAAGACACTAAATGACACCGAGGTGGCCAAAACGATTGTTGAACTCTATAAGAATAACACTCGTTGTAAGGCCTCCATCGATGCCATTCGTAAGTATCTAACGGATTCTAAAGCCCGTATTGAGCGTTAGAGTTTGGTTGGATCCGTTGGATGTGAAGCGTTGGTGACATTGTTGTCCTTAGCGGCAACACCAACACCAACTAGACCTAGAAGAAATGGCCATACTTCATCCAATGGAGGAAGTGGCATTGACTCTGGCCATACACCAGCGAACTTTAGACCATAAGCAAGCAATGGAATCAAAGCCATCACTGTGGTCTTCCAGTTAGCAGTTAGGTTTGCGAGGTTCATAAGAAGCTCCATAATATCGTCCGGAATTGGACAATACTATTTAGTGAATACAAAGTTTAAAGTAATCCGTCTCTCATGTATTCTAGGTGGAGAACTGGCGTGAAGTGTCTGTAGATCAAATAGAACACCCTTTCCCTTCTCCGGTGACACCGTAGCACGTTTGGTCACCGTTTCTGATGGAAACCTCTCATTGAACATATATGTAGGTCCATCAGACTTGTCAACATAGTATAGAAAAATTTCTCCTTCACCAATCGTATCTGTCTTTTCATCATACACGTCCACATGTGGTGTATGGAAATGACCGTCTGGATAGTCAGGCTGTCTCATATACATGTTAGCCTTCATACGAAACAGCCTTTTCATGAAAGTTCGTTTGGTGTGTCTCTCCAATGCACCTACGATTGGTGCAAAGTATTTGAAATACTCTGACTGTGGTTTAAACTCATCAAACAACATATTCACAAAGAACGGCGTTTCTCTCGTACCATTTATATGATTAGGATAGTTTGGTATGTAAGAGAAGTCACACGTATTGTCTTGATAGAACCACGGTGTTCGGAGCGCCGAGGTTTCAATCAAGTCTTGTTCATTCTTCGTAAACAGGTTATCGATGACAATCATGTTTGTTCCTTGTTATAAGGGAACTTTCCATTCCACTTTGAGCATCTAGGTTGTGAGGTACATTCACGACATATGGGAACATCAACCGCTTGACCATCTTTTCTGACCACTTGACCATCGAAACTATAACCATTCTTGTTCCATGGCAGGTTTCTTTCCCACGGCTGTAGACCTCTTTTATATCTATCTGTCGCCGTTATAGTACCTTCAATAGGATCAGATGACGATGTTAGTTCCTCTATCTTCTCATCAGGTATTTCTGGATACAGATTTTTATGCCAGAACTGTTTTACTGATGGAATGCTCTTATCATTACCATATGTTAGAAAGTCATTACACTTACCTGAATCCAACCACCATGACAATGGTTCACCATCAGCATGAATAGCATTGACAGGACAAGCCTTGATACAATCATCACAACCAACACATCTGTTCCATAGTTTGTAGTTTACTCTAGTATGGGTTGGTATCTCGGTGATCTTCTCATCAAACCTGAAAGCGGCAATATGATGATCAAAACCAAACTTGTAAGAATAGATCAGAGAGTTTCTAGCACGAACGCCAAGACCTGCCAATATGGCAGCTTCTTTATAGTTGGTGTGTATCTGGTGAAACTTGTAATTCGTTTTGCTAAGAATATCTGTAGACTCACCATACAAGGTATAATCCCAAGTATGACCTGATCGTATCAGGACTATAGCTTCGGTTTCTTTAAAGTATATGTTGTTGGTGAAGTTTTCTGGTATGTAAAGGTTGATTAGTTTAATAGGATGTAGGGCACATCTTCTTACTGCTTCCGCAGAAAGATACCCTACATCCCATTCATCTTCGTTAAAGAGACTTTTTATCTCGTTAAACGAAATGGTCATTAGTTAATCTGATAGATTGC
>Ga0208091_1000198_pt1 | contig 13228 bp, 27 predicted proteins | sample LakMenEpi26Oct12_FD_150736 | JGI IMG/M metagenome (GOLD analysis project Ga0208091, IMG submission 150736) | Freshwater microbial communities from Lake Mendota, WI - 26OCT2012 deep hole epilimnion (SPAdes) | ecosystem: Environmental > Aquatic > Freshwater > Lake > Epilimnion/Euphotic zone ...
TATTGTGATAATAGTTAAAGTTTTAACAATTTTATTTAATTGATTAACTATTAAATTTCGTTGTTGTATTATTTTATCTATAGTAGCTTGATCAGCACAGGCTTCAGCTGCTAAATATTTTTGTATATAAGTTTTAATTAAATTGATTAACGCAGGTTCAATAATATTTTTTATTTGATTACCTATTACTAATAATAATAAAGGTAATTTAGAAATACCCATCGCTTTTAAATCAGATGGAGTTGCATTTTCAATTTCAGTAGCATCTACTGTGGTAGTATTAGATTGAGCTAATGCTACTTGTTCATCAAATGCTTGTTGTAATCTAGCCTGTTCTAATTCTTCTGGGTTGATAGTTGCCATTATACAGTTTTAACAGTGTTAGATTTTAATTTTTCAAGATTACCTTTAATCTCATCTAGTTTACTTGATAATAAATTAGCAGGTAAGGATAATGTAATTAATGGTGTTCCTGGAGCTGTAGATACTACATTTTCTAAAGAATTTAAAAATCCTACCATATTATCAAGTATTGATGCTAAAGTAGCGATTGTACTATCACCTAATAAAACAGGTTCTGTTGCGTTTTTAGAACCTAATAATACTTTATTTGACTGAATTATAGTTGTAGGTGTGTCAATATTGACTGATTCTACAGCGTTTAAATTTACTGATTTAATAGAACTTAAAAGTAAATGATCTTGGTTTGTATTTAATATTATACGTCCTGAATTATATATTAATTGAGGGCCATTAAATTTATTTATATCTTGAGGTGGGTTATCAGGATAACTAAAATAACTAATACTAGATGCATTTAATGGTATAGTTTGTGTACTAGTTAAATAAATAGAACTTAAATCATTATTAATATCTTCTGTTATAGGTACCCAACCTTCATTATTTGCTTTTACTGATTGGCCGTTTCTAATAATAGTGATAGGATCTCCAGATGTACTTGGTCCTTGAGACCAATCATTTAAACCTATTGATGGTAATGATTTAGTTTTAATAGTTGAACTAAAACGAATACTATTACCCCATCTTCCTTCTTCTATTACATCACCTTCAAAAGGTAATAAAGGATGAATATTGCCACGTTCTTTAAATGTATCACCTAAATTAAGTTCAGTAGATTGATTAGTTACAGTTCTTAAACTTCCTAACTCAATTTGATCAATTGTTTTTTGTTGTGATGGAGGTGGTATGGTATCAATAGTAGGATAACCATTTTGATGAGGTGTATTCCATATACCTATAGTACTAATATAATATAATTGACCTGATGTAGGATTACTTCCTATACCAGTATCAGGAAATGATATTAAATATACTATCTCATTAATTAATGGATATATTTTAATATTAGATGATATAGGACGAGCAGTAGACCAAGTATTTTTATTTGAAATATTAGGATCTTTAACTACATCAAAAAATATAGTACCTAAACCATTCCATTCACCTACATTTACAAATTGCGGATGTGTTTTATCTAATACTATATCTTTAACACGAACAGCTGTTATTAGATTACCTAAAGAAGTAGCGGTATCAACAGCATAATTTTTATTACCTGTATTAAATCCTTTACTTACTGAACTGTAACCATATGTAACATCAATTGGCATCTTTACTTATTTTATCTATTTCAGCTAATAGTTGTGTTTTTTCTTCATCTGATAAATCAAATCCATTACCTGCTTCAGCTGAATTAGATAAAGCACGTTGAATAATAGTCGCCATTTTAATTAATTGTTCATCATTTTTAACACTTATTTCTAAGTATTCTTTAATTAAAGGTACAATTAATGTAGCATCACCAATATCATTGATTAATGGCTTTAATTCACCAATTAATGTTGATATTTGTTTTTCTTTTTTCTTTTGATTATCGTATATCTCACTTAAGATATCAGAGAATTTCTTGTTTCCAAAAACAACTGATTCTAAATTACTCATGATTTTTATTTATAAATATGATACTTAGAAATTTGTATATCCGTTTTCAATATAAAATAAGTAATGTTCTTTAAATATGTCGCCTAATTTATTAGCTATTTTAGTAATTTTAGGTGTTTTTACATCAATTATTTCACGAATGTATATATAAAGCGCTTTTTTATTAAATATATCTAATACCTCGCGTTTACGGAATAACTCAAGAATTGCGTCAGCTATTTTAGCATCACCATCTTTAGGAAATAACATTTTTAAGTTATTAGAACAATATTCAGTATATAGTGTTAAGAACTCATTTAAGCGCTCATTAGGCGGGATATCATCGATTTCATACGAATGTTTTTCGTCTTGCTCTAAATCCTCAATTGGTGCTTTATCTATACGTTTTTTATAATTTTTAGTATTAGATATAATTAAATATCGTTTTACAATAGTACCAAAGTAAGAATATGCTTTAGCACCTTTACTTTGATCAAATAAATGAATTTTACTTAATAGAAATGTTATAATTTCATGTTGTAAATCTTCAATATTATCTACCTCGGTATAATAAAATTTAAACGTATGTATAATATTCTCCGTTAGCTTAAAAAAAGCATAATGAATTCTTCTATTATAAATCTTATCACGTTCATCAAAGTCTAAAGACTTATTATAAGCAACGATAGCATCTTCTGTGTCTTGAGTAAAATACCTAGTAGAACTTGGGTTCTTAGGTAAATTACTAGCGTTTATTATTGAACTCATTCAGTGTTGCTTGTATATTTTTTACTTCTTTAAAAAAGAATCCTATTTCATCATCTGATTCAAATGAACCTTTATGATCAATTTGTTTTAATTTAGCGTCTGCTTTATTAACAGTATCCATAAATTTAGATATAAATGTATCTTGAGACATAATTATATCTTCTGCTTGTTCATTTTTCATTAGAAGGTTAAAGGTCGTGAATCCTAAGATCACAACCAATACACTTAATATTATTAATATCATTTTTATTCGTCGAAGAAATTAGACATTACATTTTTTAAACCTTCACTTTTAACACTACTTAGTGCTTTAGATTTAACTGGTGTCTTCTTATCTTCTTTTTTTAAATTAAAATTTGCTTTATTTTCTGCTTTAGGACCTAATAATTTAGGTAACCATTCTCTTTCGAATTCAATTCTTGCTGCCATTAAGTCGGCTTGATGAACTATATAAATTAATGAAGTACGAGGTCTAGTTTCTGGCATCCATGACATTAAGTATGGTTTATTAGCTTCATCATATAGACCATCATGTAACTTAATAGTTAACATTTCATTTTTAGTAACTGTAATTCCTAGCTGAGATAATATATATAAACCACGATCAGGTACAGACATAAACTCCAAACGATCATTAAACATATACGGTTCATTTAATTTTTCTCGTCTCCATTGGTCAGTTTGAGGTAAATATGCTTCTTGTTCAAAAGTACCAAATTTACCTAAATCATGATTCAGAGCAGAAAATATTAATTCTTCTGTAGTATAAGTATCAATTACATCCATTTCCCTCCATACACGATCTATTTTTATAGCACCTTGAACTACTCTATTAACATGATCTACATAACCACCAGGAAAACAATTATGATATTGAGGTTTATGAGCAGCCGGCATCATCATAAAACGTTCAGAATATTGTTCATAAAACGCTTTTAATTTAGCACCACGGTCTCCCATAATGTACATATCAATATAACCTAAGAACTCTTCCCAGTTACTTAATATTTGTTCCGGTTGTAACATATTAGTACTTATTGATTTCATTAGGTGTAACAGGTTCCATATTAATATATGATTTCATCTGTTCAATTAAATCTCTACAAGATGTGATCATGTCATCATACTCATCTTTAGTTCCTTGGCGTCTTAATAAGTAAGACATTTTAGTTAAATTAGACTCTAAGTTCTCTAATTTCCTATTAAAAATTTCTCTATTTCTCATATGTTTATTTATAACCACCCATTTTATTCTCTAGGTGCTTTTCTTGTTCTTGTTTCGTTCTTATTCCCTATCTCTCTTAATCCTTAAAACCCGTATTCAAAATATAATGTTATTTACTTGGGGAGCCAAACTTTAGGAGAATTTTGTTTACTTCTGTTTCAATTGATTTTAGATAAGCACAATCTTCATATCTCTCTATTGATTCAAAGTAGTATAAACAACGTTTAACACTAGTCAACAGCATATCGTCAGTTGCTAAGGTAATGTAATATACGTGGGATAAATCGGTAATATCAAGTCTTTTAATATATGAGTATGCTATAGAATAAGTTAAGTATTCAACTGTGTCTTTTACTTTTTCCTTATCTATGTCGTGTTCATCTTCTAGTGAGTCTAAAAGATTTTTCATGAAATATTGATAACCACTATTATAATTGTGTATTAGTTTTTTAAACATACCAATCCAATAAGATGGAGTGTCCCTGAGATCTTTTATAGCCTCCTGAAACTCTCCATCATTAAATGAATTAAATACTTTATCTATGTCCATACTCCTGATATATAATAAAGAGTGGTCATGATGCCAAGCTGTAATTAAATTACTTGTATGGTGTATAAACTGGTTTACCGTTTACTCTAGTACAACGTAATACTTGCTTTCTTTGTTTACCTGTAGATTCCCAGCTAACATGAACCCAATCAGGATTAGCATCAGTTCCGTACTCGTAAATTAATTGATCAAAATTCAAATGATCCTTGATATAATCGAATACCATTTTGTTAGATACACCTGTACCTCTACCATCTTGATCTAAATCAGCTGCTTCACCTGAACAATGTTGTGATGTAGCACTAGAACCTGGTGTAACTTCGTTTAATGCTTTAGAACGGTAACCTGAAGAAACCCAAATTGGTTTTCCAAAATGTTCTCTTACTTTGTCTAATACATTAACTGATAATCCTTTTAAGCACTCTAAATGTGCAGGAGTTGGATCATTTTTAATACCTAAACGTTTTGCTGTTCCCGAAGGAGTTAATTCAGCTAATGTGAAATACTTTGATAATTGCATAAGTTATAATAATAAAATAAATAAAGAAAATATAGTGACAAATCCTATAGTAGTAATGACTGCATCTAGATTTGTAGTAGTATCATCGTCTGTACCTTTAGCAGCTATAACAGAGTTAGGATCTAGTTCATATCTATTCTCTGCTTCATTAAAGTTATAAAGCAAATAGTTCCCATTAGGAATTAAAATAGAACCACGCTTATAAATAGTATCTCTGACTAAGGTAGGCTTAATCTTAGTAATAGAGTCAATCTCTATCTTAAGTTTATCAATCTGAGTCTTGGTATTTTTAAATACGATATTGATATTCTCTGCTTGCTTCTTAGTCATTACAACAACAGTATCCTTACCCTCAATTCGTTGAGTCGGATACGATTGGCTCAAGGCTGAATGGGATAGACTTATCAGGAGAGTTATACTCAACAATAGCCTTAGTTTCTTGTAGTTCATTTTTTAATTGTGTTTTTTCTTCTTGTAATGTTTCTATACTTTCCTTCATCCCATTTACCTTGCTCGAAGACATCTTATCGATTTGCTTTGTAAGCACATTAATCTTCTTTAACCTGTTTTGAGATTTTAACATAAGAGCATCTAACTCTTTTTCTTTAGGATCTACTACTTTTGGTGATTGAGCCAAAACAGCGGTCATTAAAAATATAAATATAATAGCTATTCTCATTTTATTATTTGTAACATTTCAACTTTTGAAATCATATATCCTAAAGTTGAATCGCTTTTTCTAATATGTTCTGTTAACTTATCAACTTTTTGATTTAACATAATTACTTCTGTATTATATTTATCTATTTGCTGAGTATAATTCATCTTACCATCTACATATAAATACCCAATAGCTACTAATACAATAAATAATAAACCTTTTACAGGATCTTTACTAAACTGCTCAAAAGATACAGGCATTGCTGAAGGAACTTTAATTTCTGTTTTTTTAGGTGCTGCCATTATTCTTCTCCTTCTTTTTTCTTACCCCAAATTTTATCTACAGATGCAAGACCTAAACATCCGAATGCAAGTAACGCAACAGCATCAACTAATTCTTTAGAAGGAGCAAAATGAGCCTCTGTAAATGAATTAGAGTACATAGTAATACATAGTGTTATTGCGCATAAGATTCCTACGAATCTCTTAGAAGACGGTGTGCCTTTTTCATCTTTGAAAAGACCACCTAACCAGGTTATAATATTTTTCATTATCGTTTTAATTATTTAAAGATAAATATAACTAATTGACGACAACCTATTTTATGATAAATATGGTACTCGGTAGGGGAATCGAACCCCTGTTTGAAGAATGAAAATCTCCTGTCCTAACCCCTAGACGAACCGAGCGTTCTTAATATATTGGTAGTGGGTTTAATTTATTTACTTGTTAATTTATTTTCTAACAGGTTCACAACCATTTTTAATTGTGTCTGTTAATTTAGTTTCCAATTTATCTAATCGAGAGTCTAATTGGGAAAAAACTTCTCTTTCTGTGTTATCAATTCTACGATGTAATTGATCATTTACCTGATGTATACTATCGTGAATATCTTTTATTCTCATATCAAACCCAACAGTAAAGTTTTGTCTGTATTCGTTAAATTGTTTTTCAACACTTCTAACCTTAAAAAATCCTATAACAGCAACTACCGCAATTGCGATAACCACTACTGAGGACATTCCTAAAATAAATGATAATGTTTCCATTTGTTTGTCTCCTTATGATTTTAATACTACCAATATATCAAAGAACAGTTACCCCTCAAGGACTCGAACCTCGATTAATTGGACCAAAACCAATTGTCCTGCCATTAGACGAAAGGGTAAGAAGCGGAAGATGTAGGATTCGAACCTACGGTACCTTACAGTACAACAGTTTTCAAGACTGCCGCAATCGACCACTCTGCCAACCTTCCTCCAAGAAAGACCTGTAAGCAGATCTTACGGTATGCTTACAAGTACATTTAGTAGCGGAAATAGGACTCGAACCTATGACCTCTAGGTTATGAGCCTAGCGAGCTACCACTGCTCTATTCCGCAATATGTAGTTAGGACAGGATTTGAACCTGTATGATGTATTTCTCTTACATCTCGGAATTAATGGCCTTATGGAATTAATAATTCCGTTAACTTACCTGTTGCGTCTACTATTCCGCCACCTAACTATTTTCTCCTTAGTTCACTCCTGTTCTATGAACATACCGTGACGGGTTGTTTATTCATATATTTCTACCTAAGGAGCAATTGGTTTTGCGCTCGATTTATATGAATCCGGGAGCTTTCTGCAAGAATCGAACTTGCGACCTACTGATTACAAGTCAGTTGCTCTACCAGCTGAGCTAAGAAAGCGTAACTAATTACTTAGTTACTGTATCAACAGATACTGAATCTACTACTACTGTTGAATCAACAGCAGTTGAATCTGTAGTTGTAGTTTCTTTTGTTGAGTTAAATTGACATGAAGTCAAAACGATTGCAGCTAAAGCCGCGATTGCAATTAGATTTTTCATCTTCTTTTTTTTATTGGTTTTTATTTGTTTAATTTATCGTATTATAAATATACTAACTCCTATATGCAGAGCCAAGTTTCCTTATAGTTTCTTTTGCTTCATTTAAAGATATTTCAAAAAATTCTTTATTTGATGAATATCTAAACGAGTCTAATGCTCTGTGAATTTCTACTTCTAACCTATCAGAATCAAAACAGTCAAACGCCCATTCAACTTCAAATGGAATTGGTACACCAGTTGATCGTGAAATTTCTTTAGCCCGCTCATCAGGATGTTTTGTTGTGTGACCAATTTTATAAAGACCAGGTATTGTTTTATTAGATAAAATATAAATCCAACTATTATGTTTACCTTGTCTCCAAGTTTGAGTATTTCGATTAGTATAATAATTTATTTCATCCCAACCATTACCTAAAGGAACCATAGTATAAAAATAAGCATTTTCTAACTCATCAGAGTTTTCCATACTAACCGGAATAAAGGCTTGTGCTTCTTCAACAGTTAATTTTTTTAATACTTGTTTATTGGTTTTATAACTTCCCATAGTTCTCGCGCGCTAATTTTGTGTATACCTATCTACTAATATACATATATACGAACTCGCCATTAATTAACGAATTCGTTTGCTAATTGATATAACTTATTGTTTAACTCCATGTCCTTATTGAAGTTCTTAATTTTACGTGCCTTACGATTTTTAGAACCGTAAGCGTAATTAAATAACCCATGTGTTAACTTTTCCTGAACTGTATTAAACACTGACCACATGTCATTACCCTTATCTTCCTCACGTGATGGAGTTAATAAGTCATTTAAATCGATGGTGATATGCTCTAATTCACTATCAGTAAATCTGGAATTCAATGCGCGTTTAGCAAAATCAAGCATTTGGTTTGAATTCAAAACCGTGGTTTTAAAGCGGTTCATTGATTCAACAGTTAACGGTAACTTTTCTACCATTGTATTAATGGTTTTTTCTAGTTCCTCAAAATCATATCCGTAGTGTCTAATTTTTAGGTTCTCGAATTCTTGATTACAAACCACTAAACCATTTTCACAAATCATTCTAAATAAACCGGCTGTGAATGTAAATGCATTTTTACCGTCATGTGAATTGGTAAGTAATATTTGAGGAAAAACTGTGTCACCATCCGCTCCATCAATTACAATTTCTGGATTTCTAAACACAACTAAGTGTTTTTGATATCCTACACTCTTACGCGCCTTAACTTGTTTTGCATCAACCACACCCCATCCTAATAACTCCATATCGTCAATAATTTTTTCGGTTGAGATGTGAGCGTACTTATCTGAAGTACTAGGTGAACCGGTAGTTGTGAAAATTGAATTTGCTCTTGTTTTGATTTCCGACTTATCGATGAAATCCATGTTTTTAATGTCTAACATAACCTTTATTTTTTAACTTGTTTAACTTATATCTTTTTTAACATCTTAAATATAACATCCTTATCCTGGTGAGCCAAACTTAAGGTATATAGGTATATATTTGCATCGATGTGAAAAATTATACTTCTAAGTTATTTCCGGCCTTTAGCCGGTTATACCAAAGGAGCTATATGGAATTGCGCATTATGCATTTTACAATTGTTCGTCGTTTATAGGCGGGATATGGGCGGAATATAGCGGTGTTAATGCGTGTTAGTGGTATGGTAGGTAGTGGTTGTATATCAATATATACGCTCCGCGCGCAGTATACGTTTACTTGCTGTTTTTACATCACCTTCTTTCTTCCATACCACGTACACATCGATGGATAACAACGCACGCATTTCCACCGCACTACCTCCGTACATATACCGTATATATACCGCAAACAGATAGGGGATGTAACCCACACAAAACAAGAAAAGGGGGATCGAGATTATCGACCCACCCATAAGATATGATATAAAATACTATTTAACTCGTTTATATTGTTTATAACGGTCAATTAATTCTGTTCCAACAACCAATACTACCATAGTAAGTATTAACGTGATGCTAAAGTCGATTCCGATGTCTGACATGTTATTGCGGTTTTAGTGTTTAATTTTATTATTAATTGAGGCTAAATATAGTATTGCTACTATTAATAAAAATGCTACCATGTTGTTTACTGTTGTTCGTTTATAAACTCAATTATTGTATTAATGGTACCTTTCAAGTAACCAAATTTAAATGCATCTGAATTATTATTATCTACTATTACATCAGATTCTAATACTGCTGTTAATGTGTTTTTAATAATGTCTAATTTTTCTTTATCCGTTGCCATATCTTATTTTTCTTTATATCTAAATATAATAAACTATTATTGGTGAGCCAAACAAATTACCATATACGTTTTTCCATTAAATTACCTCCCCAGTCACCGCCCTTACATGCTTGTTTAGGTTTATGACGTTTATAATAACGACGTGATGAACATGATTGTGTTAACATTAATAATCCAATTAGTAATGCTAATAGTGTGATTGTTTTTTTCATGGTTAACCAATTACACTTTCTAGTTCCATCACTAACCTTGATTTAAAGTCATCATCAAGTGGTTGATCAAAACTTTCTATTACAATATACTTAAATGTGTTTTTACTTAACTGTTCTTTAACCACTGTGTAATTATACCTTTCATAATACACCTCAAACGTTGTGGTTGTTCTTGTTTCTAATTTTATTATATTCATATCTTATTTATTTAATTTGTCTACTCCATACTTACTAATAAACTCTTGTATCGGTATTAACTCGATTTCATTATCATCGATTCATAACACTTCTACTAACTCGTTACCTGGTATATCTAAAATGTTTAATATTTTCATATCTGTTTCTTATTATACCTAAATATAACATCAATTATTAGCGAGGCCAAATCAGGCCTCACTAAATTCAAACGAACCATTCATCACATATGCTTTACTTGCCCATGACTTAGCATTTACTTTATTGTATTGTTCTTGAGAATATAAAGCTGTATTATATAGACTCTGATTAATATCACCTATCTCTAACTCACGTAATAAATCTTCCTCAATCCATACTTTTTTACCTACACGAGCGTAAACCATAAAATCATACCCACCTAACTTATCATTTTCTTTTATAAAAGCAATCGAATGTACATGTTTAATTTTATAACTACGAAACACATCAATCGCACTTTTAGCCTGTTTAACACTTGTAACCATAAACCCAGCTTTACATTTTGTTATAACTCTGTACTTACCTTCACCACACATACTATCACCACTATAGTTTGTGATGATTAAATCTTTGTTTTTTTGAGCAATAATAATTTCTTTTTTCATATCTTTATTTTCTTATTATATCTAAATATAACATCAATTGACCCGGAAGCCAAATTTTTTATTTATTAATTATGATTTGAGTCATGTTTTTAATAAATGTTAATTGATATTGAATTAATTCAGGTTGTGTTGAATTAAATTGAATATTTTGAGATTGTAAAAAATTAATTAATGATTCAGAAATTGTGTTTGGTAATTGAATTTTAATTGATTTTGGATTATTAAAATAAATAAACTGTTTAGGAAAATTTAATTTTAAAAATTGTTTGATGATAGTGTTTGTGTTTGTCATATCTTTTTTCTTTATAATTAAATATAACATCAATTGATCGGGAGGCCAAACAAGAGGTTAGCCCTGGGCGGATATGAAACGCGCCAGGACCAATTACCTCAGATATTAAGAAAAAATAATGTTTTGATACTCCGGGTTGGTTATTTCTAATTCCAACTCCTCATCTGATCCATCAGAATCAATTTCAATTGTGCCGTAATATATTTGTGTGCCTGTTAATTGAAAACTCATTCTCATTCCAGCCTCACCGTTTCTATTCTTAGTAAATGTTAAATATGTACCACCACCATTTCTATCCGACTCACGTCTCATTTCTAACATTGCGTCTGTTAAGTGTTTCAGCTTATTCGAACCCACAAACACACCCGCTTTAGTAACTTGTTGAATCAGTAGAAACGATGTGTACTTATTTCCTTTGTTATCACCTTTATTATTGTTAACACAAACATCTACTAACCATGACTCGGCAATTTTTCTATCCCAATTGTTATCATCTCTAACCCCATCAATAATTTCAGCGATAGAATCAATTAAAACTAAATCATATCCAATGTTAAGCGCCTGTTCAATTACATCCTTAGTGTTGTGATTCATATAGTCACTCATAAATAAAGTGTCTACAATACCAAACTGTGGAAACCGTTGTGTGTATTTAAACATTTGCTTACGGCCCATTTCACCTGATATAAATAAGCATTTACGGCTTTTATTCTGTACCGCGGCTAATAGATCTAATAACAATGTTGTTTTACCTACACCCGGATCACCTATAATCATCATATTTGAAGCGCTCGGTACTCCACCCTCATAACTTACAAAGTGATCTAATGCTAGACCTGACTTCATTGTCTCCATCATTTTAGGATCGACATTTAAGTTGTTTAACTTAGTTATAGCTGAGAAATCAATTAACGATGGCGTGTATGTGACATTTTGTGCTACCTTCTTTTTAGACGGTCTACCGCGTCTTTTAGTTTGTGTTTGGTTCATATCTTTTTCTTTAATTTCTTAATACTTAAATATAACATCCTTACCCCGGAGGGCCAAACCTGTTTAACCTTCCATCAAATCTTCTTTTTTATCAATCCAATATTGATGTTCCATTAACTCACTATACTCTTCACTACACTTTACACAACCCGCCACTTTAATTCCATTAAACTTGGCATGGTTAGTTGCAAGCGCTGGTGTACCACATAAGTTACCTTGACCTGATTTGTAAATGTGTGATGTGTTTTCCCACACATTACCTTTGTTACCATAAATGAAGTAACCTGATTTTAATTCTGTTTCGTGTATCATATCTTTATTTTTTCTTATACCTAAATATAACATCAATTATTAGCGAGGCCAAACAAATTTAACCTTGATAATTACTAAGTCGTTGATTATCCAATTCGATTTTTTCATTTAATAAATCGATTGTATCTGATTGTGGATTATTCATCACCAATTGGCGTAACATTTGGTTAGTCATTCCAATCTTTTCTAAAATATATTCAGTTGTTTCGCCATCAATATCGATATCTTTACATAGATTGATTATATTTAATACTTTTTCGTCTCTTTTTATCATATTTTTCTTATTTAACTAAATATAACATCAATTAATTGGGATTCCAAACAAATTAATCAATTTCTACTAAATCAATATAAAACCAAGTATCTTCTTTACCATGGTCCATTACTTTAACACTTGGTAAACCACCATCATATCCTTCTTCAATATACTCAATTATATTGACATTATCAATATGAACTAATTCTTCAAATGATCCTTCAAAATCTGAAACTGCAAATACTGTACTTCCCATATCTTTTTTTTTTAAATGTTTAACTTATTTTCTTTATACCTAAATATAACATCTTATTTTACCGAGGCCAAATATTCTTTAACCTTAACCAATACAAATTTATTAATATCATCTTTATCAAATCCTTCTTTACTCAACTCTTCACATATAGAGTTAATAACAGTTTCTAAAATTTCATGATCTTGATTTAATATTAAATCATCCATAAAATCAAATTTTAATTTATTCATATCTTATTTAATTATTATATAAAATTATACAATTCTCTTTTTCTTTAATCCTATGATTTATCCACTCT